>Ga0208769_1000056_pt1 | contig 54851 bp, 89 predicted proteins | sample AntAceMetag02UKC_FD_184768 | JGI IMG/M metagenome (GOLD analysis project Ga0208769, IMG submission 184768) | Saline lake microbial communities from Ace Lake, Antarctica- Antarctic Ace Lake Metagenome 02UKC (SPAdes) (version 2) | ecosystem: Environmental > Aquatic > Non-marine Saline and Alkaline...
AATAATGGAAGAGATGAGTAAAAATGCAGAACAAGGTGAGTTTTTGCATAAAGAACTATGGGCTGATACTGCATATAGGATAGTAAAATTATTTTCTATGCACCTTGTTAGCAATAACGAAGTGGCGGTTTGTTGTGACAATTGCACCAATAAACACACAAACGAATATGAATTGCCGTGTAGTAGCTGTAATGGCAGAAACCTATTTAAACCCAAACAACAAACTGATTGCTAACGACTCGGTATGTGCCATTAAACTATAAACAATGCCTATTAATCAAGAACTTACTATATATAGTTTTGGTTTTGAACATAACTCAAAACTATATTGCTGGAAGAATAAGAATTTATATAGGATGCCGTGTATTGTTGGCAATAGAAATTATTCAATACGGATGTTGATGTTACAGAAAAATGGTGGCAGTTATGGATATTGGATAGGTAAGGATTTTAAATCAATGACTAATTTAGAAGAAATAACAAAAAACATTAATCACAAAGAAACTGTTTATATTGATAATGGCATTCCATTTTAGTATAAGTATTATAAAAAACAAAGGGAAGGCTAAACCTTCCCGATGAAAACTAAACTAAAACAAAAACCTAGTCTTTAAATACGTTTATTATTGGCACTATATTATTATTATACACACCAATCATGGTTTCTACTGCCTCAACTGCATTTATGATAACAATCTCTGCCTTATCTCCAATTACACCAAGCCCGATAGTGTAGTTCAATAACTCTTTGCCGTCTTCTGTTGAAAAATCAAGTATCTCTGCCTTTAGTTTTCCAAACCCAGAAACAATTGTTAATGTAGAAATTGCCTCATCCACAAATCCTAGATATTCAGCTTTGGATATTTTACCATCATCTGATTTTGCCTTTTTTACTTGCAGTGCATAGTCTACTGCATTTTTAACTAATTTTTTTAACTGGTCTGTTCCTTCTTTTCCTGCCATGATTTTTGTTTTTAAATAAATTATTAATTAATTTTCTAATTGCCTTAAAGTTAATGCTTTTCTTGCACTTAAGCAATAGTGTGCTATCAATATAATTTTCACTGCTGTTTAATTTTCTTTTTAAAGATTGCATTCCACTTTTTTTTAAACCAGAATCTTTTACCATAAACCCACCTTGCAGCATCAATTGTTGCTGGTATGGTAATTTTTCTATTCCTCCAGTATAATCGCAATATATCTGTAATAAACTTCATTTATCTGATTCTTTTGACAATACCTTACTTAATTCAATTGCCCTTATGCCTACCTGCTTTGCCCATTTACTGTTTAGCATTTCCTTAGCGGCTTCTTTGTAGTTACCGATTTCGATTAATGATAATGTTTTCTTGAATTTCAATAATCCATTTAATCCTAAATTAAACCGCATATTCAAAAGAACTAATTTTACATTGTCCGGCAAATCATAGAAGTAGCTTAATACTACATTCATGGATTCAATACATTCGTCAATATCATTACTCAACAAGTAATCTGCTTCGTATTCTGTTATCCCACGTTCTTGTAAATTCCTTCCGTATCCTATTGTTAGCTTTCCTGACGTACATCTGTATGGAAACAGACGTAATCCTTCACCTTTCTTTAAATCGTGCCTTAAACTGTCTCTTAGGTCGCCCATTATTTATTCTGTAACTTGTCTAAAATTAAATCAAGTTTTGAGTCCATGCTTTCAACGAGGGATTTATCAGCCTTTTCGGATATTCTTTTATCCTGTTTCGTATTCTGACTATCTACATAGCAAACATCTGCTTTTTTTTCAATCTTATCGTTCAGCTCTTTTTTAGACCCACGCATTCCGTATGCCCAAAATATTATTAGTGCTACCAATAAAGTTGACACCAAGTTTAACAGCCACTTTAAAGCGGGCGTATTATCTAACCATTCTTTCATGCCGTGAGTATATTAAAAATATTATTACGCAACATACAACTGCACATCCTAATTCTTTTGTATGATTCAATTCCCTAAATCGTTCAATATTAAAAAATGAGTATGTATTTAAAATTAATTCGAAGACAGTTACCCCCATAAATATCTTCATTATTACCCTTAATAATTTATCTTTACTTGATTTTAAAATATATCTAAATGCATAAATTCCAATTAAATTCCACGTCACATAATAATAACTAGCCCAAAAGCTATTCCCGTGAATATGAAACAAATCATATATCACAAAAAGAACAATTAGAACTAGCCCAAATATGTTTCGTGCGTTAATCACTTTTTCTTCTTCTCCTTTTTGGTTTTTTTTGTTTCTGATGCTGTTGCTGATTCTTCTTTTGGTTCTTCGAAGCCTCCCGGCGGATCATCTGGTCTTGGCATAACTCTAAATTTTAAATTATTACTAAATTATAACTTTTTATTATAAAATGCAATGTGAATATAATCCATACATAAAAAATATAAATGACACAACGGCAAATAATATAACTGTCGTTGCGGCTGTTATTAATTTATTCTTTGCAAACCAATCTATAATATTCTCAAAAACCCAACTCCTAAATGGGTACAACTTAACACTTACATAAGTTGCGGCGATTATCGCAATTAGTATTCCTGCTATTATTAATATTTTCATTATCCTGCTATTTTTATTTGTAATCTAAATCAAGTGTTAAATACATATAAAAACCAATTCTTTTATATGTTATTATATCTACCGCTGCATTGGTATCTGTTAATTCCTTTAAACCGCCCTTCCATTCTACAGAAACACCAGACACCGTAATTATAATATCATCATCATCAGCATCGTCTTGGATAACTATTATTTGACCAGTGCTTCCTGTGGTTGTATTAGTAATAGCTAATGTGGTTCCCTCATCTATAACTATTGTTGCATCGCTTCCAGAAGTATAATCCATAGTAGATGCTCCTGCTGTTTCTGTTAATGTCTGGTGTGTTTGTATTACATTATCTGCTTCAATTTCAGAAATACCAGAAACATTATCGTTAGCATCAATTTCTATTCCTGTTGCTTGTACGCCTTTCCCTGTTCCGTCACTTATTATCATTCTATTGTCAGTGCCAAATGCAGATGCAGCAGTAACATCGCCAAGCTCATTATCAATCCAATTAGTTCCATCTATAGTGCTTGAAAATATTTGTCCAGGTATTCCTGCATCGCCGTCTGAATCAGCAAGTATCCCTTTTATGGTGGTTGTTATTATATCTGCTGTAAATTCAATATCTGCTCCATAAATACTAGAACCGCCACCAGAAATAGTTGGCATCGAACCATCGTTCCCATATACACCATAAAATACGTGTATTAAATCACCTATATCTAAATTAGCATAACCTCCTTTCGCTGAATTCCCTGCAATTTCAGCAGCAACAATATATATCGAATCTTTGTATATATTAACCGGAGTAATAGCTTGATAGTTCCACTCGTCAGATGTGGCAGAACTTATTGTTGTTGTTGCTATTTTTACTTCTGTTGCCTGATTATATAAGTTAATTGTGTGAGATGCTCCAGACGATGGATATACGCCAAGTTTAGAAACCTGACCATCCGCCAAGGGTTTGAATATATTACCTGTTTGATAAAAACCAGTAGCTATCGTTAATTCTTGTGGTTCTAATGGTCTTATTGCGGTATCTGGAACTCCAAAAGTATTGTCATCAACGAAGGTATTTTTAGATTTCAATAAAGGCACATTGCTCCCTGTATTTAGTTCCTGCCCAGTAACTGTTATGTTATTGACATCAGCGGTTGTTACAGCAACGTGCCTTGCTGCCGTATTAGCTACTACATTTGCATTTGTATTTACGGAATCTTGAAATTCCGTTACGTGACTCGCCGGAATAGGTTTTAATTGGTCGTAGCGAGGTTTCCCGTCTGCTTGACCAAACCCATAAACCGAAATCAATAAAAATAATATCGTGATTAATTTTTTCATTTTTTATTGCTTTTTTTGTTATTTTTTTTAACCTCTTTAATGGGGTTTTCTTTTATATTCTTAGCTAGTTTTTCTTTTATCTTCTTTGCCTTTTTTGTGGCAACATTCCTTTTAGAAAAAGAAAATTTCTTAGTTTCAACTATCTTGTTTTGCAAAGGCTCAGGTGCTACATAAGCATCTGCCTTAATTTCCAATTCAGCTAATAACCCCTCAATTGTTACCTTAATTGAATCAGGAGTTGACTTTTCTCCTTCTGTAAAAAAGTGTTCGATGTAAACAGGAACTTCGGTTGAGTTAATGCAAATAAATAACTGTTCTCCTGTTTGTTCGTAACGAGAAATTTTGTAGTTTTCCTGAGCGTTAAGCCCTAGGCTAAAAAGTATTGCTATTGTAATTAATAATGTTTTCATTTTCCTATGTTTTTATTAATATATGAAGTCAATTCTCAAAATATCGTCCGTAATCGGAATGTAAGCCGCCTCGAAAACGATTGTATTCGTGCTTTCGGTGTACATTAATCCTAATACTTGTCTTTGCCCATTTAAATACACCTGACTTGAATTTGCAGTAAATGTTTGCGTGCAAGTAAATGTTGTATTTGAACCGTTAATAGTTCCAGAGGGCGTTTCATTAAATACATGGGTGTGGGTGGCTGCTGTTATATCACTTACATAAGCCACAGTTTCCCTTGTCGTTCCGCTTGGTGTGAAGTATAGTTTTGCTCCATCGTATTCAAATGCCCCTGCCTCTGCTGTTGTGAGGTTTGTTCCACTTGTGAATTTAAAAGGTGCTGTTGAAGCTGTGGCTGTTCCTGCTGCTATGTGGACTTTGGCTGTCGGGGCGATTGTACCGAGTCCTATTTTGCCGGTATTGTCTATTACAAAATCAACTGTTCCCGAAGATATTGCTCCACCGACTCCGAGTGCAGGGTAGGTCGAAGCATCCGCACTTCTTATTATAGCAAACTTATTAATCGCATAAGCATTTGTTATTAAATATTTTCTTGCACTACCGGAATAATTACTATTGGCATTTAATAGCAATCCACCATAATTACCAGATTCCGATGATCCGTTATCTAATCCCATTCCATTAATAATTAGACTGGGAGTCAAGCTGAGTCCATGAGTTTCTGTATTGCCGATTGTAGTAACACCTAAACTATCGGTATATATTACGGTTGTATCTCTATTTGTTTTTAATTGAAATCCGTTTGTAGATGCAGTAATACTCGTATAATCATTTGTTGTCCCAAATGATGAATTATTCCCAGTATTGTTTGTTAGATATAAATTACCTGAGAATAATGATGGTGCTGTTTGTTGGCTCAATATCGCATACGGTGAAGTTATTCCAGATGTCGATTGTGATGCAATATGTATTGCTGCTGCTACTCCTACACTTCCACTATTGGTTACTGTTGGTAAATTTGCATCCAGACCATATGCATAATTAACAATGGAACCAACACCATCAACAAAAGCACCCCCTGTTTCAACGCCTCTCCATGTCGGTAATGTAAATCCAGAATAATGATTTAGCAAAGTCAATATGCCATCAAGCTCGTTAACTGTTGATTGACCCGATTCCGTATTCATTATAGACTGAAGCGTACCCCATTGATTTCCTGCCCCATTATTGGCTGTAGCATTAAACACATTCGCAACATTTAATCCTGATGCGGTGGACACTATCTGATTGCCTGTCACAATGCTCAATGGACTAATTCGCCCCAAAAAACTAGTAGTCCCAGTGGCAGTAAACGCATTTGCATTATCTAAATAAGCCACATTGCCTAATGTTCCTCCTGTGTTAATATTTGCTCCTGATATAGAAACACTACCTACGTCTATCCCATTACTAGTAACATCTCCATTTGTGGTTACATCGTCTAAAGTTAACCCCGAATTAGCTATTACAGTAGGATTATTGGTTATTGAATCCCCCACCGCATCTTTATCTAGCTTTAAATCTAAACTATCGGTTAATCCTACTACTTGGCTTTGGCTTACTTCAAATCCTGTTGAATCGAATCCAGTTAATAGTATTGCACTTCTGGAAATAGGTTCCCATTCTCCAGTTGTATTATTCCATGTAGTTAACTGGTCATCAACTGTCCCGTCAGCTATATTTGCTGCTGAACTAGAACCTCCACCAGAACCAGACTCATTTCTTAAATCGTAAAAATAATTCCCATCATCAAATTGTTGTAATACATAATTAACACCATCTCTCTTAACTATTATTCGACATACAGATACGAATAAGTTCTTTAAAAAAGCATCCGTTGGCCTATATATTGTTTGATTTTTTTTATCTTCAAAAGCCTTATTAAAATCCTTATATTCTTCGGAACCACCACTCTGAACTAATGCCATTATGTTTGTATTTCCATTTTCCATTACCCCCAATACAACATTAAAGAATTTACCATCAGCAATAGCCACACCATCTGAATATTCTACATCAAAAGAAAAATCGTTTAAAGTAGAATAAGTCCCATCATTTTTAACAAAAAATAAACTATCAACTGTTACTTGCTTCTGTGTTGTTGTTATTGTTTCAAAAATGGATTCATAAGAACCTACACCAATAGTTAAATCTGTAGAAGTTACAACTTGTGTCAATCCTGAAAAATATATAGGACCTTGATAAAATGTTCTATGATAAATATTAGAGGCTAATTTATACATTTCAATTACAGCATCAGATTTACCATAAATTTTAGTAGAACTTGTTGAAACCGAACCAACCTTATAGTTAGACACATGAGCATGTATAACAACTCCTTCGGGACTAGTATTCGTTGCAACTAATTCAGGATTATCACTACCATCATTTTGAACATACACATACACAGTATTAGGGCTTGCATCCGTTCCAGCCACAGCTGTTGCATTAACACTCATAGTAGAACCTATGCTGAATAAGGTTTTATCATCTAACACAAATGCTAAAAAACCATTACTTTCTACCTCCGTTAATGTAATTGTCCATACACCTCCAGAAGTACTTTCTGATATAGTATAAGGTAATATTGCTGCCTCTTCCGAATAATCTCGGTGCAACCTGGATAGTTGCCTTGCAGTAAAAGGAACACCATTTACATCTCTAAAATGTGCATCCTTAAAAGGCTTAGTAGCGCTACCTAATTCAAATGAATCTGCAATAGTTGGCAAAATATTTCCAATACCATCAATTAACATATTCGAAGATTCAATGGTATCTCCAGACGTTCCCTTGAATATACTTATTGATTTGTCTAGTATTGTTCCGTCTGAAACAATAATATCAGGAAGATTTGCTCTTACGGTATCTCCGGCTGCACTTAATAATAAATACCTATCATCAATACTCGTAGAATCAACAACAGAACCGCTTAAATAGGCTCGCAAATAACCGTCTGAGGAGTTGAATACAACTGAATCCCAACCTCCATCCGTTGCAATATAAGCAACCAGTGTACGTAAATTTATACCATCCAAATCAACGGCGGGGTCAGACATGTTCTTATACTTAAACTGCCCTGTTGAATCGGCATTAACCACAATTACGGTATCAATGCCACCTGATTTATTTCCATAAATAGCATTATTAAGTTTCATTAAATCAACATTTATGTTTTCCCCTTCTTCCTGAGAATAAACTATAAATGAAAACAAAATCAATATTAATGTTAGTATCTTTTTCATGTTTAAGATGTTGTATCGATAACAGTATCGAAGTTTATAATTATGTCCATTACTGCACCGGTTCCCGAAACAGCTATATAAACGTTGCTTGCAGCATCTGGATTCTTTAAAAAGTGCCTTGAATATCCCTTAAACTTTCCGGTTGAGGGATAAGAGGCTAGCGTTATGCTTCCTTGCATTGCGTCAATCAAATCAGTACCAGCCAAGGTAGTTCCAATTGTTACTACCGCCGTAGCTGCTGCGCTCGTTAATGCGTGTCGTATAAATATTGAATGTAACATATAACCTTCAGGGTTTTCTATTACCGCCCCGGCTGTTGTTACTCCTGTATTTCGAATTGGTACTATTGCCATAGTTGTATCTGTATTTGTTATTCCTAAATCATCAACATTTAAACCAACCTCATTTTTTTGAGTTAATTTTAAAGAACATTGAATAGATGTACTCTGACCATATCGTTCCTGTTCGATTTCTCCTTCTTTGATGTATTGCAGCCCGTTCATTTCAAATACATCTAAATCGCTTATTATTCCTATTTTTGTAGCTAGATAATCAGGAATACCCCCTGTATTAAATGTCAACCCGCTATAATAGTTAGCTGAAATAATAGTTTTGCTTTGTGATCCTTCCAATATTTCAATAGAATCTGAGTCATTCGGGTCCAAATCAACCGCTTCAACATAGAAATACATAAAGGCTACTTCAGACCAGTCAATCCAATAATCTGATAAATCGCTTTCGTTCCTATCTAAATTGGTATATTTCAAACGCCTTATTTTACCGTCTGCAATATCCTCTGTTAAGTCACGGCAATAAATAGGCTCACTGGTTAATGTATTAGCCCCCTGAACACACGTAAATGTTATTTTCTTGTCGTAATACGTTGCGCCTAGAGTAACCTCAAAATCAAAGAAATACCTGTTATCTAAACCAGTATAACTACTTACTAAAGTTCCGGTTATTGGTGTTTGTATTTCAGGAATAAAAATATTTAAAGTTGGTAATGTTGCCACATCAGAAGTAAACTGAAGATAAATAATATCGCCATAATTAAACTGCTGGCAATATTCTATAATAGTATATCCAGCCTGTTTCCTGTCAGCGTGTAAAGTATTCCACTTGTTAGGATACCCACCATCGAGGTTTTTAAAAGTGACGCTATTTATTTTAGAGCTTGTAAACATTAGCTATATTTTTCAATTATTGTTATTATTGCTTTGTCTTCATTGTTCTTTTTCTTCAGGTTCAATAAATATCCGGTTAACGTAGATGAAAAACGAATCAAACCGAACATATTAGCCTGAATTAAAACAAAATCATCATAAGTAAATTTGCATTCTACTGTATGTTTTATCGGTTTGTAAATTGGGTCGTTTAAATCATCAACCAGTACATTTTGATTCTCTGTCCACGTTTCACCCTCTCCTGTTGTTTCAAGTGTTTGTAATTTTTTAGAGGTTTGAAAACGCACATAGCTAGCTAGGAATTTTGTTAATGATGCTTTTATTTTACAACTATTCCTTATTAAATTACGTAAAGGAGTAATATATAAATTCATTGAATTAACACCGAATATTGAGGTATCATTATTAATAGCTATATTTTCATCTGTTTCCGGTTTCCAGTCATCGCCGTCTTCCTGAGTTTTAAGAATAAAAATATCATTATCTGATTTTTCATCTTTTGTACCGTCCTGAATTATTGGACTAGTAAGAAGATCTATAAACTCTTTTGTATCACCTCTTAAATCGCAAACATTATCAAATTCAGTGTCTGTTTCAATAATAGTAGTATGCAAAGCTTCGGTGTTATACTCACCCCGCCCGTTTATTTCTTCGTAATCAAAATCTTTAAATCCTGATTTAACCTTAAAATAAGCAAGTTCTGGCATTGCTTCGCTTTCAATATCGTATGTTGATATTCTGGCGGAGATATCCAATACTTCAGTATCATCAAAAAAGTGAGCGTATTCTTCAACCCGCACCCTGGTAAAGTCATCAATAACTTCAATTGCCATTCCTAAATTCAGTATTGAACTTGAAGAATCATAAAGTTTATCAAAATTTATTGCTAAAGGATTGTCATTATTGCTTAAAGCTAAACCCCTTACATTTAGACCAGACATTACATTAAAGTGCCTTAATTGGCTTTCGGTTGCATAGGTATCACCATCCAAATTATAAACACATTCTGGACGGCCTAAATATTCAGAATAGAAAGGAAATTGAACGTCTAGGTTATGTTGTAATACCCTTTCAAAAGCCTCGTACAAAGGAAATGATTCGGTTGTTGCTGCGTCCGAATTTGCTACAGTTTGTTTAAAAAATGCCTCTGTATAATATTCAGTAAATGGTGAAAGTTGCGTTTGATAATAAACAAGTTCGGCGGCAATATCCGCATAATCTCCAACCTCAATAACAAACTTAAATGAATTGCCAGCAGATATAGTTACAGTACTGCTTCCAGATAAAAAGTAATTTTGCTTAATGGTTCCAAATGAATCAAACACGTTTTCGTTAACAATAGCACCCAAAGAATCGGTTTCTATTAATTTCAAAGTCCATGGGTTTACTGAATGTTTATCGGTAACGTTTACCGTAACTGAATACGAAAAAGTAAAACTATAATCAACTAAAGCAGTATCAAAAATAGAATTTACATCAGCTAAACTTGTTTTTCTTGTCACATGTACAACATCGCCAATTTCATCAAAGTCAGATAATACGGTTCTTACTGGAACAGAACAATAAGATATTTGCCCAGACAATCTTGGAAGCGTTGAACCATCAGCAGAACTTGGCAATCTTGATTGAGTTGAATTGATAATTGTATAGGCAGGAAAGTTTATATTCTTTCGTAAATCCTGATATGTAAACCCGGCTCCTGACTCTCCGTAATCAATTATGTCAACGCCTCCTATTGTTGTGGTTTTGGTTACGTCTACATCAGTATCGCTACGATTATCTAATTTCGTTAACACGTCACTATTAATTGCTTCTATATTTAAACCAATTGCATTTTTACCTATTTTCTTTTTAGGTTTACATGTTGCAAAGTTGAGGGCAAAGCTGCTCGGAAACTCCACATAGTCACGGGTTGAATTTTTAAACCAATATACATGAAGATCGCATTTACCATTAAATTCTTTTTCTGTCCAGATTGACCGGACAAAGTTAGCACCTTCTTTTATAAACGTTAATGAACTAACCGCAAAGGATGTAAATACACCACCTACTTTAATCCTACGGTTAAGCTCGATGATACCACTAGCCCATTCTAAAGGTTCGCTATCAACTCCAAGATTTACGAATTGAGCGGTCTCAGGATTAACTAATTTAAACCTGTACGGAGGATATGTATTCGACTCTTTGCTATTTAACCACTCACTCATTTACCGTATCTTAATCTATTTAAATAAATTTCTCTATGATTATTTTGTTGTAATCCTATTGTTCTGTAATCTTTGTCAACTATTTGAATAGGTTTGTTTTTAATTGCTTTCTCAACCGAGCTAAGCCCGTTTAAAATACGTTCGTCTGTCATTGTCCTTTGACCAAATCCTGAATGATCGGTTTGTGACATTATTTTTTCAGTATCTTCATTTTTAAATACAGTTGCGCCTTTAAATTGATTTCCTTTAAACCTAGTTGGCTTTTCGGCTAAATAAACCTGTCCTGACCTTGTTGCAACCAATTCACGTTTTGATCCTCCATTTTTTGTTTCACCCGCAACAAAATCAGACGGTGCGTTTGTTGTCCCATCTTCGTATGCTGCCACTGCTGCTGCTGATAATGCACCGCTTATTATAGCAAAAGGTATCTGAGCAGCAACAATAGGAATAAGTGGTAATAATAGCGGATTCAATGCGGCTGCAGCTTTCATTTCTAATACTTTCAATTTAATAGCACCTACCGTTTTTGCCGTATTTATTCCTATTTCAGCAATAGCCTGTATTTTATCAGCGTTCTTTTTTTCCTGTTGTATTTTTTGCCTTCTTATTTCATAATCAGCATCAAGTTTTTCCCTCTGTTCTGTTGTTAATTGGTCATTTGATAGCTCAATTTGTTTTTCCTGTTCTAATCGTTCTAGTTTTTTATTAAAAGAACCCTCGGCTAATGCAAAAAGAGTATTCACGCCATCAATGGCTGTTTCCTTTTTAGCATCTAATAATTCTTTATCAACTTCTTTTTCTTTTTCAGCAAATTCCTTTACATTATCTAATATTTTTTGGTTTTTATTTTTTTCTATGTCTATTTCTTCAAGAGCAGCATCTTCAATTAGTTTTAATTCGTCATCAATAAACTTTTCAGCTTCGTCAAATATTTCTTGATCTAAATCAATACGTTCTTCTGCGTTTTCAAGCCTTAGTTTACGTTCTTTTAATATTAGTTTTTCTTTCTCAATAGATAATTTTTTCTCAATATCAGCTTCCTTTTTTGCTGCAATTTCCAATTCATTTTCACGCTTTGCAATTGCTTCTTTTTCAAGTGCAATTTTCTCAAGTTCAGCCTGTTGTTTTGCTAATTTCTTACGTTTTTCTGATTCTATTTCATTTTTTTCAATTTGTTTTATTCTAAAATCAACAGCAGACATAAAATCTTTTTCAAATTCCTTGTCTTTCTCTATATATTTTTTATTTTTATCAATAAGCATCTGAATACTCTCTTCATCAAGGCTCTGAATTTTAGTCAATGCCCATTTTTGAAATGCTAGTTGTTTTTTAATTGGAGCGCCCCATAATTCCTCTACACCAGTGCCAGCTATAACTTTTTGAATAGTATTTAGATATTTATCTGAAGCTATATCAAGAGACAATGCTAGGCTTTTAAAAAATGCACTTAAAAATCCCTCACTCTCTCTAAACCCAAGGATTAATTTTTCCCACGAACTAGCAACACTTAATATAGAGCCATCAAGTGTTTCCATTTGTTCTTTAGCAACTTTTTCTGCTGTTCCTCCTGCATTCTGCAATGAGGTATCGAAAGTATCTATTAATTCAATATTATTAGCAAGTGCCAACCCAACAATAGCAGCCCTTTTGCCAAATAAATCATATGAAGTCACAAGTCTATTGGAACTTGTTCTTATTTGTCCTAAAGCCTGCTCCAGTGTTATTCCCTTCTTGGCTATTTCTAAAAATATATTTCTCAATGAAGTTCCTGCAATAGAAGCATCAAGTGTTGCATCTTGAGCTATACCCAACAATGACAATGTTTTAGAAAGTGGTACATTTAAAGCATTTGCTGCCCCAGCAACTTTAGGCAATGCTGTTTCAAGTGTAACAAAACTCTGACTTGATATTTGAGTAGCTCTTGTGAGTTGATCTATAATTTTACTTGCATCTGCAGTACCAAGATCTTGGTAAGCCTTAACAACTGCACCAACAAGTGTCGCCGTTTTATCCAGTTCTGAATTTAATGCTATAGAACCTAAAATAGTGGCTTCTGTTAAATTTATTATATCGGATTGAGTAAAACCTAATCTGGCATAAGAAACTTGTAATTTGGTTACCTCAGAAGCTAATATAGGATAAACACTACCTAAATTAACTGCCTGTTCTGTTAATTGTTCTACTTCTTTTCGTGTTTTACCTAAAACCCCAGCTAATACTGCATTCTCTTTTGTAAAACCCCTAATTGTGCCAAAGGCATTTTTCAATACATTTACAAAAAGAAATACAACACTTGTTAATCCTAAAGCTCCGGCAAATTGCATAGCAACCATTTTTGCTTTAGTACCAACCCCAGCCAACGCAGACGTATAATTTCCTATATTGCGCTTCTGCTTCGACATTGCAGTTCCCTGAGCTGTTATCCTACTATTCAACCTATCAATTGAAGATCGCAATAAATCAGCCTTCTTTTTGCCGTCTAGCGTTGTTTGATTAACCTTTGATAATCTATTGTTTAATATTGCAACAACGGCATTTAACTGCTGTGTGCTGCCTTGCTGTGCCCTTTTAGCTACTAATAATAGTTTTAATTCTTTTGTTTGTTGTTGTAAAAGTAATTTACCTTTTTGAAGTATTACATTGCTTCTTTCTTCTACAACTAAACTTTTTGTAAGGGTTTGTTGCTGCTGTTTTCTTAATTTTATCCGCTCCTGTTCGATCCTTGTTAGCTGTTTCCCTATTTCTATTTGTTTGTTTGAAACTTTGTCTATTTCTATTACCTTTTGTTTTGAGTTTTCATAAGCCTTATTTAAAGCTTCTAATCCAATTTTATTGTTAGAAAGAGTTTTTATTAAGTTGTTTAAATCTTCAGTTATTTTAAGTACAGAATTATCAGTCTTAATCAAAGCATTATCTACCGCAATTATCTTTTTCGGTTCATTAGTATTAAATATTTGAGCAATTTCAGCCATTATCTACTTTTTCTTTTTTGCTTTTTTCAACTGCACTATTGCGAAAATCAATAAACTCCAATACTGTTAATTCTACATTTGCAGTTTGATTTAGATATGTGAATATGCTAACAACAACATTCATCAAGTAAACTTTCTTAACTGAATCATTTTTTTGTTGTTTATGCATCATTTCATTATACTTGTCAATTTTATATTGTAAATATTCATTAGCTAAATCAATATCAACTAATTCTTTTATTTCAATTCCAGTTAGCTTTTTTATGTTTTTAATATATGTTGAAAGGTTTGTGTTTTTAAACTTTAATTTTCGTTTTAAACGCCTTTTATGATTTTCTGTTAATACTTTTAATTTTGTCCCTAATCCTAAAATATTTGATATTCCTAGAATATTTGATCTTATTGCATTTATTAAATTAAGACTTTTAACCTGCCATAATAAAGATTCAAATTTCATTTTTTCATTATCACCAAATGTTGAGTTTATTTTTTCACTTAAAAGTTTTAATTCCCTATCTATCTGTTTTGTGAAATATTTAACCGGGAAAGGATTATACCATTTACGAAATTGACTTACAATACCAGTCTTTTCCATGATATTGTATTCCCTAATTTTTATTTCCCAGTATTTTTTTATCATTTTCCTAATACTAATCTTCTATATCTTCGCCTAAATGCTAATCCCGTTATTGTCTTTGCGTAATCTTTATTGTAAATCCCGAATATATTCCGGTAATTGATTACTAATTGATTTGCCTTGTCGTCTTCGCTGTTTATAAACCATGTTAAATTATTCTCATTTACATCCAGGAACATTGCCTTTTGAAAATCACCTGATAAATATAAATTTGGCGTTCGTTTCCTTGTCCTTTTAGCATATGCCGGGCTTAATAGTTCGCTTCCGGTGCCTCCGTGCATTAATGGATTAAATTCAGAATCTTTTGATTGTAACATTTGCTTTCTATTCTCGTCAACTAATTCTTTTTCTACCGACTGGATAGATAAAGCGATATTAACATTCATGTTCGCCACAAAAGTATTTGATTTTATCCGTATGTCATGAAGCCTTACCATTAATTAATTTGCCAATTGTTTTAAATGCTGATTTTCTGTTAGCCCTATTTGCTGATCTAACTATCTTTTTCAATGCCTTATCGAAAGGGTATTTAGTTAATTTCTCGCCTTCCTTTAAAATAACATCCTCCAACTGATTAAGTGTTAACCTGCTATTAGCACAAGCATCGAAGCAATCAATCCTTATTTGCCCTACATAAACAGTGTCCAGTTTCCATAACTTGAACACTTTGTCTTCTATTCTTTTTAATTGTAACCTCAAAGGACTTGGCATTGTCATTAAATACTTAAACCTTTCAGTTATTAAGTCTTTTTCAATTCGTGCTACAATATTATCCATTTGTTTAGTTTTTATAAAAGGGGCATAAAACCACCCCTTTTGTTTATTCAGGATTTTTCCCTTTCGGTTCTTTTTTCTTTGGCAATACGCCTCCCAACATAACATACACATCTTCAACTGGTGTAGTTACATGAATTTCCATAAAATTTTTATAGAACTTTTTAAACCACTTAAAGTCTTTTTCCCCGAGACTTTTAGGTATATCCATTCCCTCAACTCTCATTATGCAGAGTAATGTGGTATGGTTAATGGCTGAGACAAATACGTCATAGTAGTTGATACTTTTGATCCTTGAATAATAACATCGCCTCCACATACAGCAGCGGCACCATCTGCCAAGGTTAAACTATATTCACCTAAAGCAGCATTTGCGAAACTTGTTACAACAACGGTAACACCAACATCTTCTTCTGCACTTAATACATTCCATTCATCAGCAGTTGTAAATCCAGCATATGGTGTAGTTGTATTTCTTAACACCGCTTTAACAACTGTTAATCCAGCAACAGAAGTTGCAGTTTTAACAGAAATGTCAACCCCGACTGGGTTAATATCTTCAAGTACCTCTGCAACCCCGTAAGAAGTTGTAAGTATTTCAGTATTAGACCCAAATTGTTCCATGTCTGTGAAAATAACTTGAAAATGATACGATTTAATCTTATCCGCACCAATTGGAGCTATCTTTTTATCAAGGTATAATTTACCCCTAAATCCGGTAAAATTTAATGCACTTGCATTTGTGCCTGTTAAATTACCTTTTGCATCAATTAATCCTATTTCCATAGTTTGATCTGCAAAAGCGAAATAATTGACATAGTCGTTCCAACTCATATCGGCATACACATCTAAAACTATAGCCGAAACATTTGTTAGTTTTGGATAATTAAGATTAGATTGTGTTATTTCATTCTCACCACCGCTTGGCTCAACACCATTTCGGCAATCCAAAACACAACCCTCAATAGCTCCTACAGTAGCAGGGGCGACAAGTAATTTAAGCCCCGTAAGCCCTGTGTTTAATTTTGCATTTACTTTTGTTAATGTCGCATGCCCCTTATCGAGCAACAGCAACCCTTCTATAGAGTCAGGAAGTGCCTTGCATCCTCCAGCTCCTACGTAATATTTCGGTTTACAACTCATTTTAACAATTGTTTTTTATTAATAAATTATTTATTTTAATTCCTAAAGCATCCAACGGATCGGATAAAACCTGTTCATTAGAACTACCCCAGTAAGGGAAAAGCCTCACTTCGGGTTGAAAATCCTGTATTCCAAAATCATCAACATACTCAGAAGTTTCGATTTTCTCCTTTAGTAGTTTATAAATTGGAAATAAAATTGTCGCATAAACCTGTTCAAACCGATCCGATGTGTACCATTCTTTTTTTGTTTCATCAACTATCCAGCAATTAAAAGATACCTCATACTGCCTTCTGTTAATATCCCTTTCAATATAATCACTATCAATTCCTAAAATTATTAAAGGATAACGATCTGTTATTTTTTTTTCAATAATCTCATTCTTAATAGCTAATGATTGACCAAATAAATAATACGGCGTAGCTTTCGGAGTATTCACTATATCATATTCCGCACGAACATTTGTGATAATGTCCCCAAACACATCCGTAAATATCCTTTTATTTGCTACTGTCATATCCCAAAAATATTAACATCGCCTGGTACTCCAATACTTTCAAATATCCATTCTGGATAAGTCTCATAATTCTCATACATAAAATTAAAGCAACTAGGTTCTATTGATAATTGTCCTCGATAACCATATAACAGTGTCAATTCTCTATATGCAAATACTGCTTTTTCAGCAAATCCAACATTAATAGCATCTTCAACTTGAGGCACAATGCCTCCGGCTGCTGTTATGTTTGTTTGATTTTCTAAACAATAGTTATAGAATACCCAATATGCAATTAAAGAAACTAGCTGAGTGTTTTTTAATCCATTCCATTTTATAGTTACATCGCCAAACGTTGGCATATAAACACCAGAATAATCAGTAATTGTATATTCCTTGCCCTCCACAATGTCCTTAATCCTCTGTGGAGATGTTGAAATATTATAAGCGATTATAAGATTTCCTAATGTGTATCCAAATAGCTTATAAATAATCTGATTCTCATACCGTGTAATATAATCGGCAATCAAATCATACTTCTTTATTGGTAAAGCTATTCGACCTATAAAATATGTTGAATCAATTAAACTCATTGTTTAAGTTCTTTTAACTTTTTACCATAAGCCAATTTGGCTACTTGCCTTTTATCTGATTTATATACTTGCAATTCTTCAACAGTTTTACAAGTATTAATCCTTTCGGCGATTTTCTTTGCTGTTAAAACTAGTATCTCTTCAATGTCTTGTTCCCATTTAGCAATACCAATATTAACACAAACCTTTGCTTGTTCCCCTGAAACATTAACCCCTGTTCTTGTTATAATTGCTCCCATTAGTTACCAGATTGAGATATTTGTTGCCATTGTGTACCATCATAAACAACTCTTACAACTTGCGTATCTCTAATATCTGCTGAATCTAATTCAGAAATATCAGAAGCCTCAAAAACTGCCTTAACAACACCATTTAATGTAAGTGTTGTGGCGCCAGCTACGGTAGCTTCAGCTACAAATGTTAATTCTAATCCTGCAACTAGGGCTGGGATTGAAGCATTAACAATAACAAGTGAATCAGTTACTGTCTCGGTTAATTGAGCAGCCGTTACAAAGTTATATGTAGCAGCAGTAACATTTGCTGTCCCCATACTTATATATCCATCAGTTTCATTAGTAATTGTTTCCTGATTTACTAAACGAATATCAGCAGTCCTATATGAAACAGCATCATAGGCTCCGATTGCAGCACCATATAAATCCAGTCCATAACCGAATCCACTTGTAGGAGTGCTATTCAGATGCCTAACCGCATAGGCGGCACCAGCCTGTGTTACCTGTGTATCTCCATCAATTAAAGCCACAAAGGCACCATCGGCAGTAGTTGTATTATCTAAGATCCATCCTAATACACTAGCCTTTGGATATGTGCTTGCATTTGTGCCAGTAATCGCATATACTCCAGTAATTGCCGCCTCATAAGAATCAGAAGCAGTTAAATTTGCACCTACGATTTTTGAATAAACAGTCATGCCATATCCGGGGCCAGCGGCCCCAAATGTGCCACTTAATGTTTCAGTAAAATATGCTGGTAATGCAGTCACATCAGTACTAGTTACATGTTCGAATTTAAATTTATCAGCAGTAACAAGTCCATCAGCCGTAATAGCTCCAATTCCTGTCATTGCACCAGTTGCGTCAATTGCCCAATCGCTAGATGTAATTGCGGTTGTTCCTGTGCCTGCACCAATAGTTAATGCTCCTGTTCCTCCTGCCCTATAAGTAGTGGCTGCATTTGCATCATTGTCTTTTGATGTGATAGTAACAGCACCAGCCGTTTTCCTTGCAATAGTTAATGTTCCTGAATTTGCAGGAATATCATAAGCATTGGCAGTTTTTACCTCAAAGGTTGTTATCTTCGTTTGTTGAGTAGTACCGGTTGCGATAAATTCAACCTTTAAGTAATTGTAGTTAATCGGAGTTGTTGCCGTAATACTACCATCATTAGCGGTAGTTGTCCAGTCAATAGCTGTTCCAATTTCTGTCCAATCACTTGTGGCTGTCACTCTACCATAAAAAGATACCTCTACATCTGGAGTACCAGAAACATCAGTCAACCCAACGGTAACGACTTGCGTTTGTGAATACTTTTGTAAATTAGTGACAGTAAAAATTATAGTGTCACTCGCATTAATAGTATCACTTGCATCTAATACCAATGGTCTTGTTAACATTGTATATCCCGTACTGATTCTAAGGTTATCTCTATCTGCGGCCATATTGATCATTGCTCCAACAATCAATATGAATAATAATATATACCTCTTCATTATACAGCAACTAAAGCGTTCCAGTCTGTATCCACGTCATCTGAATAAATAACACCCGCTTTATCCCTTACAGCAAAAGCAACACGGACTTTAACAACAACTGTTTTCTGTCCTTCTGTTAAATCAGTTCCATTATAGGCAATTTCCATTGTCATCTCTTTTCGCTTACCAATTATTAATTGTTTAGAATCAACAACTGCCATTGTATTAGCGGTAATTGCGGTTGATTTAAAAATCCTTAACCCTTGCACAAATACTGGACGTCCAAATGTATCAAATGAAATTCTACGGTCACTTATTGAATTATTCAATAAATCCTTTAATTCCATGAGAATTTTTATTTCTGCTGGATTCATTATAATAGCATCAGGCGGATATTTGTTTGTTTCGGCTTGCTGTACCATTGTTCCGATAAGGTCAATCATATTAGCACCCTTAATCGAAGCGGCATATGAAGCACCACTATAATCAGTATGTTTGTTTGCTGTAAACAAACCAGCCAATGCACTTGAATCATCACCAGCGGTACCTAAAATCTGACCATCAATGTTATCCAAAATCTTATCGGGGAAAACAATTGATATTTCATCTAATACCTCTGGAAGGTCGTCTAGTGTTTCATCAGATAAAGTTCCGTAAGTAGCAATGTAAAATGCCTTAAATTCAACAGTCTTAAGTAAGAAACTTGATTGACCAGGAGCTGATCCTTCTGTTTTAGTTCCTGCACCATCGGTGTAATCATAAACAACCAATACAGACATGTAGGGGCGTGTAATACCTTTTGATGGCATCCATTCCATTACATGTGGATAAATTGTCAAAGGAATACTAACCCTGTTTGGATCAAGTTCTGTTAGTCTAACTAAACTAACTTCACTTTGTACTATATTACTTTCAAGAAAATCAACTGCTTTTGTTGTAAAAATAGGTGTACTTTTATTTCCCTTCTCTGTAAAGTAGTCTTTTAACGATAAACGTTTACCGTTGTCGTCATTTTTCTCGGTTAATATATCTTTCTTTTCCATAATGGCATCTTCTATAGCCTTACGGAATGTTTTAGGGGCGTCTGATTTTTGAGCAACACCTTTTTCGTTTAATGCCTTAATTGCCGTTGCATTATCAGAAGCAGCAACAACTAATTTATCTACACTTTCTTTGAGTGTAGCCATACCTGCATTGTCGAGCTTATCGGCAATAGCTTTATTAATACCAGCGACTTCATTTTCAAGTGTTTTTTGTGATACACCTTTTTCTGAGTCATGCACAAGCTTAGTGATACGGGTTTCAATCGCTTTCAATTCGCTTTTTGTTTGATCGGCCATGTAAACAGGTAATTGTTCGTTTGTAAGACCTTTAATTTGATCTTCGGACAATTCTGTAAATTTGCCGTCTTTCATCCAAATTTTATCCATTTTTAAAATTTTTTAAATAATTAATATAAATTTCACGTTTTTGAGTGTCCTCTGACGGCTCTATTGCTTTCTGAGTGCTTTTGGGCGGCTCATAATTTTTAACATACAATGTTGGCGTTACACTATTGCTTCCAAATACAACAGCACTACCCTCTCTTTTTTTCGCTTCATATACTACCCAAAAATAACCATATTCATCTGCCACATCTGGATTAACTGCATTGGCTTTCATTTCATTAAAGAAGTCCATTTGTTTTTCACTATCTTCATCATAATAAGCCATGTCTATATTAACATACATCATACCTACTGAATGCTGAGTAACATCTCCGTTAACGTATGAATCAAACATAAATGGCATTTTATCTTTTGATAATGTAAACTCATTTATATTTGCGACTGTTTCAAAGTCAATATCTAAGCCCAATTTGTTAAAATTCGACTTCTCGTTATAGCTTTTTGCTTTGTTTGATATTACGCTCTCAAACTTTGCTTCATGTTGTTTTAAGTGATATGAAAATGGATTATCTTTTATTGTCTTATTCCATATTTTAGCCATATGTAAATCTAAATGGCTATCTATAATGTTAGTTGAATTAATAACAGCCTTAACTAAAATAATATCAGAAGTTATGTCTTCAATTTCGGGTTCAAATTCTTTTTTGTTAATAGATTCAATTATACCATGCGAATTCGTCTTGTATTCAGTCATTTTGATTTGCTTCATGGTATCAAAATTCTCCTTAATGAATCGTGTTTGATCCATTTTTGTACTGAATTTTTTATCTGGAAACTGTTTTATAATATATTCCATTATAATATCATTTTAAATTTAACCGTAACTATTCCATCCTTTTCAGTAAATACTGCTTCATATACTGGATAAACCTCTCCTTCTATTACTGATTTAAATTCATTACAATATCCCAAAACCTCATACATCCTATCGAATTGATTGTAATTAATTGCACATGGAAAAAACTCATAATACAATACCCTGAACATATCAATATCTTTGTTCAATCGAAGCTGGTGCATCAACGTATCTGATATATTAATTATTCCTAAATTCATAACCCTACTTTTTAATCAATTCCTTATTATCAAATTGTTTTTGCTTAAACTTTCTAAACTTCTTAATTTCTTCCTTAGTTAACTTCTTCTGTGTTTTCATCTTGTTTTGGATTTATTGATTTATCCCTTTCGTATTTGTAAATATCACCACCAGAAACAGGGTCTTTATCCATTATGCCCAGATACTCATTCCATGTAATGATATTATTATTATATGAAGCCTCTGCACTCCTAACATTCATATTGAGAGCCATAGCCTCTTCTTTGAAATTTTCCTGTAGGCACGCAATATGATCGAATGATGTTCTTAATTCTAGCCCGTAGTTCCTTAGTTTTAATCTTTGTGTATATATTTGGTCATCATTATTGACCATCGGAATTATACGACTCTGATACATCCTTCTTTCTGCCTGAATTTGATTTTCGAAAGTAGTTCCTTCTGCATTTAGCTTAAATAAATCATATGGAACACCAACGACATTACAAATTATCATTGCGTTTGCAACCATATCTTTATAAATACCCATTTCTTCAGGATTAAGTATGGTTTTTATAAATTCAATATCTGCATTTACTATTAAAAATTGCTTTTGCCCACTTAGTAATCCATATTCGTTGGCAAACTTTGTATCTATTTCGTTCTTTATTGCGGGCTTAACAGGCGTTTGTGTACCCATCCCATCTTTTGAGCTGGTCTTTATTATACCCTGCATGCCCTTTGACTTCAGGATAACGTTCATTGCTTCAAAGTCCTTCTGAACGTTTTCAATTGGCAGGGATAATGATGTGTGTCTCGATGTACCCATTATTGAATTACCAACACCGGACACATTTAACTCATTAAAATGAATTATGTTTCTTGTTTCGAATATTTTAACGGGATTATAATTAGTGAGCGCATATTCAGATACAATACCCTCCAAACTTATCTGGTCGAATATCTTTCCTGTTTGTTTTGGTTCAACAAACTCACTATTAAGATTCATTAACGTTTTAGTGGTGAGAATATCTGTGTCAAAACTGGACCCGTTTAACATCTGAACATAATTATTTCCAAATGTAGGCAGCATATAATAGCGTTCTGCCGTGTATTCTGACTGTGATTGTATTGGATTTGGATTGTCAACGAATAATTGACGTGCTGCCTTAACTGCCGCCTTGTTTGAATCCCACGATACCTCGTTGCCCTTGTTGTCTACTAGGTACTTCTTACCGTTAGCAGCAGACTGTGAGATAATCATTGTCGTACCGTATAGTACAGGGTTGTTCTCCACTGCTTCCCTTAGATCGGCTGCGTTGGATAGCTTTAACCATGCTGGCTTATCAACTAAGAGTTGAGCAGACATAGACCCCTGCTTACTCAAATTTATACCAGACTTTGTAAATAAACTCCTAAATGACCAATTAGCCATAATCTAAACATGTTTGTACAAAGATATTTTAAAAAAACAACATTTCAAATAAAAATGACATTAATCATGTTTTTTATTTTATTGCTTGCATATTTTGACACAATAATTTTAACTATAACCCCGTATTATTTAATATTATTTGCACATTTTGACACAATTTATCATTTAAACATCTCATATTGTGCCTCTAAGTGCATGGCAGAACCAGCCAAAGAATCTGGAGCGTCATCTTCTTTCTTCGAAGTCTTTAATAATCGGTAAACCTGCTTCATAAATCGCTCAACATTTGGGTTTGGATTTTCAGGGAAACGGTAGTATAGTTTAATAATACCCGCATAACTAAGTATACGAGCCATTTTGTTAGCCTTTGACCACTGCCCAAAGAAAGGTGTGTCTGGGTGGTTATCTTCTAGTGTACGCTTAAAAAACGCCCCCGCTGAGTTTGTTTCGACTACTATTTCACCAAACCGCCCATGCTCTTTTAGCTTGCTAGCTACCTGACTTAATTGTATTGTTAGGTTTTCTTGGTCAAATATACAGTCTACTAAATACACAAGGTCGCCTATTACCCTAAATATAGGCATTGCGAAGTTATCCATTCCTTCATCGGCTGTGTCTATAAAGGAAAACAACCATCCTTGCGGTATTTCTTTTTCGGTTCCGTTTTCGTTTATTGTTTTGGTTGGTAGGTATTTGTAGAACTTTAACGAACTTCGAGGGAATGCCTTGGCTTCATTGTCGTCAATAGCTTCGCACATGTAATTAGCATAGAATATACCCTTTGTCCTTGAGTCAACCAGCATCCTAGCCTTTAGCTTTACAAATGCTTTTTTTGACAAAAGGTCTTCGCATAACATTTCATCTAATTCAGAATCATAAACTGGCATTGATAATATGTACCATTCATCACCTTCAGTTTCCTGTAGCCTGTATTGTGGATCACGTTCACCCCAAAGTGTAGCGCAAAATATTTCCCTTACTTCTTCTTCTTCAGCGGCATTCCTACTAGAAAATGTTCCTGTTAACCAAATCCATAACTTATCCATTGCGGTGTCACTTAACGCCTGATCCGCACCCTTAACAATGTCATCCATTATTCTAAGCGTTGCACCCTTGCCAGTAACTAAACCATTTACACCTACTCCCAAATAATTAAAGTGTTGACCCTGTAGGGCCCATTTCTGTACTGCTGAATCACCTTTCTTTAATTTTGTATTTGGGAATATATCCGAATAAACTATTTGTTCTGGCAGGTTTTTAATGCCCATTATGCCGTCACGGGTAAACCTTGAAAAGTCTGTTGCTTGTGAATCTGTATTGGACGCTGTAACTATGCGTTCGTTAACGTTCTTGCCAAGTATCCATTTAGTAAAATTTACAAGCGTACGGCTCTTACCGTGCTGTGGTGGCATCCTTACCATTAGCTTAGTGAATGCGTCACCGTCTGGCTTTAGTAGTTTTTTGTAGTAAAATAATTCTAGGATATTACATAGGGTTATTAAATGTTTTCTGTCGGGTTTGTAGAAATCGGGTTCAAGCGTATTGCAGAACTCCCAAAAATTCCTTCTTGATAATTCTATGTTTAATATTGAATCGAAAATCATTCTGGTTTTTTGCCATACTTTAATTGGTATAGCTCTTCAAATGTTTTGCCCTCCAGTCCTGTGTTTGGCGACATTGAACCATCTGAACTTTGTACGTCTAATCTTTCACCATATTTTGCAGGCTGCATTTTACCAAGCATCCATTTACGAGAGTCAACCCTTAATCTAGCCCGTTGTATTACATCGTGGTTAACAACCTCCCTACCGTCCTCCAGTGTTATCATGTCACCCTCTTGGCTGTCTGAGATGTCAAGTATCTGCTCAAATATGAAATCTGCTCTATCCTCACGCGCACATGTGTACTGTAAAAGTCTTTGTTTGCTATCCTTCATCCATTTACTAAACGTAGGATTAGACGGCATGTTCTCATCTCTCAATACAGACCTAAGAGAACGACCACCAGCCACCTCTTTACATATAGTGTTTACTAATTTAGTCTTTTGTTTCTCTGTATAAGATGCCATTATTTTTCCCTTCTTTTTATTTCATCCCTTATATTAGCGCAATATTCATACCTTTCTTCCTTGATAGCCATATCTAAATGTACTTTTAAAAAGTCATCACTCCAATGCTCACCATCGCAGCCTACAAAGTCAGGGATACACGGTAATTTCATTACGCTACATACTATTGATATATGGATATAATTACTTCTACTTCAATTCCGGTTAATATTTTCTTTTTAACGTGGGGTGGGTGATTATACGATAACTGTGAAGATATATTAATATCACACATTCCATTGTATTCTATAAATTGTTCTAAAAGGGCTTTTATATCCTTTTCCAATTTATCTTTATTTTGTTTTATTACGTCCACATTGCTTTCCATTTGCTTAATGTATTTTCAAATTAACATTTTCAATAGTACCCTTCATTAATCCGTTCGGTTGCCTGTTGTGGCTTGTATTTGAGGACATTGAGTCTAGTGTTATATATTTATCCCTTAATCCAAACATTTCTATAAATTCGATGAACGTTACTCCTTCTTGTAATTTAGGCACATTTAGATTTGGAACACTTATGTCTATTCCGGTTATGTTTAAATTATTTACTGTGATTTTATCCCTTCCGAAAAAATTAGAATAAAACGATTCAAGCGTTCCTTGTGCAGTACTTGCAGCCCTTATTAGTTGATTTAATATTCTTTCTTGATTTTCCAAACTGTCATTAATAGCCTTGAATGCCTTCCTGTACTTATGTTTTCCGGTTTCCCGTATTTTATTTATGAATACAAATTCATTTATTATTGTCTTATCAATTGATTCTAGCCTGTCAGCACTGTTTTCTATAAATAAAACAATGGTTGTACCTATTACCACCTCACGAAGCTGATACGATTTCTTAAATAGCTCAAAAGCCTTTGGGTATTTTCGTTTTATTTTATCCCAGTTCATTTTGTTTAATTTATTAAGTTTATACTGTTGATATAATTAAAACAAGTATCATAAGTTGCAAGTTATTAAATCTTTATTTAAAATACAAATTTAATAGTTTATATAATCGGGGCCCGCTATGGTGGGCAGAATATACCCCGATTCAATCATTTAACGATTAACTGACAATTTAATAAAACAACCCCTTCATCACCTCCCCTCTTTTTATCTGTCATTGCTTTTAAAAGTAGAAAGAGTTGTTTTGTATTATTATTTTCTTTTATTGTCTAATGTAGTCATGTAAATTAATATGTGGATAAATGCCAGGGCAAATAAGTACTGAATACAAGTGTCGTATGTCATTTTATCCGTTTTAACTTCATTATCCCACGCCTATTGTATGTTATCTTTTTCATTTCACAATAAACAATCATTCCATAAACTTTTAACTCAAAATAGTCTGAATGATTAAAGATACAACTTATTCCCGATATTCCGGTTATCCTATCTACAAAATAATCAACTGATTCTATACTGTACATAGTATCTGTACAAATAAAATGCGGTGTTTCAATTACAATATAATAAGCAATTGAATCAGCTATTGAATTTAAACTAATGAACAATAATGACAATAATAATAATTTACTCATCTTGTTTTGTATTACTTTTACTAGCATTTCACTACACTTCTGGTGAACTTTCTTCATCCTGATTTTCAGATTGTTTGCAGTTATTCAGGAATACGACATCAAAAGATACATTATATCCATTAATTACTACCAGTTTGCGGGCCCGGTACCATCTCCTGATAGTCTCGGGACAAACACCTAGTAATTCACAAGTTGTAACCGGGTTTCCGATTATCTTCTTCTTGCCTTTCTTTTCGAGAATTACTGTTATCATCTTATTTACTTATTTGTTCCCATTTCCAAATATAAAATCCTTCACGGCTTGGCTTTTCGTTCTTTACTGAGCATACATATTTACGCTTAACTTCGTATTTAATATCTGTTTGATGTTGGTTGTCAATCATACTACTGAGTATAGGACCAGGACGCCAGTTACTAATCGTATCATATGTAAGCGATGAATTACCCCAATCGTTGAAAATAATACCAGTTGAAGTATAATTGTATGTTCCATGATCTACCAAATGGCTTTTACATTCAACATCTACCCAAACCGTGTCGGAAGTATTCCCGTAAGAATATTTAATCAACTCTCCTGAATCAGAATAAACCGGAATCAGTTTTGTTTTAACGTTACCAACTTGCCAAACAGTGTCCGGCGTTTCAGTGTTACAATACTCAATGTAATTTTTGTAATCTTGTTTTGTCTGTGCAGGAGTAATCATTGTGATTAACAACGCTGCAATAATAAATAGTAGTTTTTTCATAATTTAGTTTTTATATGCTTTAACTGATTCAATAACCATTTTGGTGTTATTATTACCGCCTGTATCTGCATTGTTCAATAACAGATAGCAGGGTTCAGGGGAAGTGAACTCAGGATGTTTATCTTTGAAATCCACAACCAAAATCCGGTCTATGTAAATCCTGTAACCTCCTGGCAGTAATTCACAGGCGAATTTATGAAGTTTTTCATCGTACTTGCACACTTTACTAGCTGCTTGGTGTTTTGCATGGCCATCTTTATTATCAGGAGTACAGTAATGGATTGCCGGCTTGAAATAACCGTGCATAACCTCCATAATGTCCACTTCAGGAATAATAATGCCGCCTTTTCGAAGCAGCCATATTGCGGGCCATGAATCGCAAAGTCTTGCCTCTATTTCCCATATTCCATAAATCATTGAGAATACAGTTTCAACCATACAGGACTTAAAATTAACTTTTTTATTGGTAAACTGCCAGTTCGAATGAGTTACAGGATTATGAACACATTCTATATTTAACCCATTTTTACTGATATAGGCATACCTTGAATCAAACCAAACATCGTTATGGTTGTAGAACTCGTTGTGGTGAACTTTGAGCCCCCACAATGAATCAAAATTATTTTCATAAAGCAATTTGCCGGAAAAATTCTTCCTACTAGCAAATAACCTAAAATACCTATACCTAATAGCGAGTAACCAATTTTTGAACTTATTCATTTTATTCGTTTTAGTTTAATCCTGCCCCTCCTATTATAAACAACCCTTTTCTTCTCGCAATAAATAACAACACCACAGCTTCTTAACTCAAAATAGTCTGAATAATGAAGTATATTCCCAACTCCTGGCACCCCAAATATGTATTCGACTAGGTAATTAACCGAATCGATACTATGTAGTGTATCTGAACGGATGGTACGTGGGTTTTCTGTTACCACAAGGTAGGCAACAGAGTCATATTGTGCTTTAATACTTATGCTTACGAGTAAGAATAGTACAAATAGTAGTATTTTCATAGCATTAAGTTAATTCAACTAATACGCAATTACACCCTTCCCTCCTTCGAACAATCTCCTTTTTCAAAAGGCTATCCAATTCCTGAACGGTTCCCTCTCCAAATTTCGCGCGGAGTTTTATTAAGGAGAAGAAGGGCCACCTTGTTTCCTTAAATATTGATTCCATGTATTCGAGTATCTCAGGCATGGCTTCCGATAATGCCAATCTTTATTTTCTTGTGCTTATCCATAGTCTTTTGTTGCATTACCCCGTAAAACTACAATATATTTAAACCAATTCCAATACTTTAAGAAAAAATATTCCCGCCCCACTCAGTAAACCAATACACGGCAGAGCCGTCGGCGGCAAATTTCAAACAAACATGTTCCAGGGAAATACATGCACTCATTTAAATTATTCCCAATCCCAATAATACCAAATAAATGTTATCAAACATTCTAAAGGAGGTCGAATTAGCCCCGTAGGTGAGATAAGTATGAGAAAAGGTAGAACGGTGCCGGAAATCAAGGGGAGGATATAGGGGGTTGCGGGATGAAGCCCATGGGGGTGAAATTGGGTTTGGCTGTGTAGTCGAATTACCTTTTGACAATTATATAATACCCAGGCATAGGAATAAAAGCTATTATTTTTAGGGGTGGGGGGGGGTAGTGGTGCTATGGTACGGCTTACCTATTGAGTATAGATGAGTGAACGTACTTTAGTTCTAATGAAGACACTGATCTGTATCGCTCACTGTTTAGAATAACGGTACATTTTGAATGCTTACCATTACCATTGAGTCGCGGCATATGTTTAACGATTAGTTCCCTTTCTTTTATCTTGGCCTGCTTCTGTGTAGCCATTGAAAACATATCTATCTTATCGAAAGGTTTATGGTATCGATGCGCTTTGAATCGTTTATATATATTCCTGGAGCAGCCAACATAAACCACTTCTTTATTGTGTATCAGTGAATAAACAAAATAGATTCCTTTCAATTCCTTCAGTTTAACAGTTATATCCCCCGGCACTAGCTCAATATACATCATGTCTCAATTACTTAAATTATCATATAGTTTGTTTGTCTTATAATATACATTGTGTTTAATATTGTTAAGTAGAACAAACACAATAGGCGCATCATATGTCGTTATCAGCACGTTGCGGAGGTGTGCTTTAATTATAATTGTCCTATCTGCAAATGTAAGTATAATAATTTAATTACACAACATGAGCCCTTATGCGGGCCACACATAAATTGTCACTATGTCAGGCCTATTTTTGAGGTGACATAATATAGCATAATGATACTGTATTCGTGTGTTTACTGACTATGTGTAAATGTTAAATAGATAGTTTGTTTACCCCGTGCAGGAATGATACTAACCGACTGATAATAAGCCATTATTGAAATAACGCTATTTTCATGTTATTGTTAACCAGATAGGCAATAAGCAACAAAAAACCCTGATTAAATGAATAACCAGGGCTCTAACCTATAAACTAAACCTATGAAAAAAAACTATCCTTTATTCAATATGTTGCTAATGTCTGGATTTGACACATTGATTATTGGGGTGATCTGTTTGCCGTCGCTTGTAATATCCTGTTGGTCCTTGTATCCCTGTATTCTACTAACCAACATAGGATTAAGTAAATTCAACAATCCTCCTTGAGTATGATTTATGCGAATTATGTCGTCCACATACGTGAAGATTGGAAAAAATTCTTTATACGCTTCGTCCCCTCTATAGTTGCGAAAAGTCCTTGAATCAATCTGTAAATGTTGACATAGTTCTTCTATCGTATAAGGTGCATCTATTTCTATGTCGATAATTGTTCCGGCTCCTGGTCCTGATTTAATGAATTCCTTTTTAACCCATTGCGGGCGGGGTTTTTGGAAGTACTCATTACATAAGTCCAAAAAGGCTTGTGTTCCTTCAGGGGTAGATGAAAACAGTTTATCCCTTCCTGATTTGGTACGCATCTTCCAACATTGATTTCCTACGTGGTTAGGGTGCTTATCGCCTTTCTTTGCTACCATATCTTTAAATTTTACTAGGCTTTATGAATTAATTATATTTGATTGATTGGATAGTTCGATTATCTGTAGTGTCTTGTTTGCGGCTGTTTCGCAATCTTTCATCTCCCTAACTGTGGTTTTGTACTTGATAGCATAATCTTTCATTGTTTCGCCTGGTTTGGGCGGACTACTGTTCTTATTCATCCAGTGGGGAAAGTCGTATTTTAACAAACAATTCTTTTCGTATGCTATGCGGGCATTGTATGCACGTTGAAAGTTTTTAAATTTCTGTGCTGCCTGGTCCTGGTGCTTGGTTTGAGTATCTTCTTTTTGTGGCATAGATTTTTTGTTTTCCTTTGACTTGTTTAATAAAGAGTCCATTTGATTAGAATGTATTTTCATTAACTGTTCCGGAGTAATTTTCTTTATGGGTTCCTTTGCCTTTGTTGTATCCTGCTGAACATTGGCAGTGAAGGCGAATAATAAAATTAATATGGTTGCAAAAATTTTCATTTCTTTATTTGTCTTTTATAAATTGAATAATTTTGCCGTTCAATTGTTGTTGGTCCATTAAAAGCTGGTGATTTTGTTCTGCAATCTTCTTTGTTTGCTTCACTTCGCTGTAGAATATGCCGGCGGCGAATATCCAACCCGCAATACTGGCAATGGAAATAATTAAACTAATATTATTTTTTAAACTGAACTCTTTACTCTGTGCCATTGTAATTTGATTTGAAGAACTTGGCAGGGCTTATATGCTATAGCGTGCCTGCCCTTTACTTTGTTAGTGTTCTTTGTATCTTAATTTTGTGCAAATTTTTTAAATTCAAATAAATCTACCTTTATTCCTTGGCTAATATTGAATAATCCTGATGTTCTCAAGACGTTCTCATTAACCGATATTTTATTTTTTATTTTCACCACAATTTTATAATATACCAGAAAACAGTTAACGCAATTCCGGTTAAAATAAGCCAAACCAGCCAATTAGGAACATTTGTAAGAACCATTTTCATATTGCAATATAGTTAAAATCTATCGAGAATAATATTTTCATAGTCTTGATTTATTAACAATGTGTTGTTAAACATACAATTAGGACCGGTTCCGGGTGAAAATAGTTGGCTAAATAGTTGTAGGTTATTACTAAATATAGTACTTTTAAGTATTGAAATAAGGGTAATTATCCACCTGTTTAGCGGCAATCAGAAGACAAACAACCGCATAACCGTAACAAATCTATTAGATGTTTGCCGGGAATTTGTTAGTATAAGATGTTTAATAATTAAAACTAAATAAGATGAAAACCGAGAAACTAAATTTTAAAGAAATTGCAATATGTGTTTTATCTGGGATTATTTGCGCTGCTATCGGCTTGTTATTCATGTTGGCAATATAACCTTTCACCCTGTTTAATTACTTGAAAATAAAGTGATGTAAATATTGACTATTTAACAGGGTACTAAATTTTAAACCTAAAAAACTAAATAAGATGGAAAATTTAAAATTACATGAATTTGCTTATAATAAAGCTAATAAGGATGGTAAAAGTTTTTTACTTGATTATGTAAATGAAAAATATAATAAAATTTTAAATATATTTGATACCAACCGTAGCTGGTTTTTTATCCAAGCTAAAAGTATTAATACTGGCAATGTCTATTTTTATTCTATATCTTACAAAGACAGTGGCGCCAGTAGTTCACATTTCGGGGATGCTTCACACCTTCAGAGTGTTTTTAATAACGTTGGAATTAATAAAAAACCTATTGTTAAAATTTGCCCAAACGGTATGATAAAATATTTTGATTGTAATGGCAAGCGTAATTTAATCCATCCAACCGGATTTTATAATCAAAAAAATGATAAATTATTAAATAAAGATTATTTGGTAATTTATTAATTTCATTCCTTGTAAATATAGAACTATGTCGGGATCGTAACTTTATATTTTGCCCTTTGGTTGGTGTTTTGTTATTATATGTAAGAATTGTAATAAAATTTATTAAACCTAAAAAATAATATTATGAAAACAGTTAATTTAAAAGATATTAGCGAAAAAAGAATGCTCGAAAAAGAGAAATTTGTTCGAATATTAGCACAAAAAAAAGGACACAATCTGGGCCCGTGTTTTGAAAATTGGTTTAAGTGTATTTTTATGACAGATAATAAAAACGGGTTTCAAATATTAATATCAGAAAATCCGCTTGAACATCGAAAGGCAGTTATAAAAAAAGTAACCTTTTCAAACGATACGTATTACATAAAAATGTAATTATAAAACCCCAACGGTTAACAACTTAAAACATTAAAAAATTAAGCCATGAAAACTATTTGTGACAGATGTAAAAAATATTCAATTTCATTGTGCGGAACAAACGAATCGTGTGGCGCATTTATTGATGAAATGACAAAATTTACTTATGGAATTAGTAAGCCATATATTGAATTAAGGATGACAGGAGAAAAAAACCATTGCAAGGAATTTAAAAGACTATAATATAGGTTTTCATTTTTGTTTCAGGGGTTTAAATTGGTCATTTGCCCCTGTTTTTAAAAAACCTGATAAATGAAATGTAAAAATAATGTGTTAAATATCATTCATTAGCTATAAAAAACTAGGTTAGTGAATTAAAAAACAATCAAAGTGAAATTTATTAATTATCAACCTAAAAAAAAGACAAAATGAAAACTTTAACCAGAAAACAAATCAAAAAAGAAACAAGAGTTAAAAGATTGTATGGTAATTCATTCAGTTTTAATTTTGACTTTGATGGTAGAAAGTTCGAAGCAACCCCAAATTTACCTGGCGCAATGGAATTTAATAGCAAGGGATTTGGCACTTTTTGCGGATTAGGAGACACAAAAAAAGAGTTTGTAAATTCAGTTTACGAAACTATTAATAAAAATTAAGGTGCTAAGGGATTAAGCCGAGAAGCCCGGCGGGGTTGGATTTATTTCAGCCCTCCAGTTCAAACCTTAAAAAATAATATTATGCCAGAAATATACTTAACAGATTTAGAGCAAAATATAAATTTTGATTCTAAAAACATTAAAATTCAAATTTCATTTTACGACGATAATTTAACCTTTTCCGGCTGGTTTATTCAGACTTTCGGCGGGTCCTGGTTTAAGATATTTATTTAACCATAAAAAACTAATCAAATGAAAACAGTTTCAGAATTAAAGAGCTTTATTGAATCGGCAAATCCATTAACAGAATGGCACCAGACCGTATTTAGTACATTCATTCAGTTGAATAATATTGAAGTTGAACAATTAGAAAACAGTCTTATTTTAACAGAACCGAACGGTAAAAAAACAACTATAAAAAACTAATAAAATGAAAAGATTTTTAATTATTAACGGAAATTACGTTACAATAATAGAGGTTGCAAACTTCCAAGAAGCAAAAGAGGTTGCAGTTAGTTTTTGTGACTTTAGCAAACAAACAACAGTTAATCAAATAGAATCTAAAATTGTTATCCCTAGCAAAGAATATGCAAATGTAAAAATTCAGTATGTTTCTGAATCAGCAACTAATATATTTTATTTGACTGTTGATAAAAATCAATATTACTTTGATAACTCAACAGGTGAACACATTTTCGAACTTCTTTAACGCTAAAAAACAGGTTAACTGACGATTTCTAAATGAATGAAACACGGCTTTAAATGGCTGTGTATTAACCATAAAAAATAAAAAACATGTTACTATCTGACGTATTATTAGAAATTGGAATGGCCGTTGATAAAAATGACTGGTCCTCAAAATCAAAACAAAGTAAAAAAATGTTGGATGTTTTAATTTTAGCCAAGGACAATGGCACGAGCCAAAAGAAATTGTTAAACATGACTAAGTTGGTTGTGAATCAGTTAAACAAAGCCGGATTGTTATTCTATAATGTTGATATGTTCTGGATGAAAACAGCTAACCATAAAAAATAAAGATATGAAATTCGAAACACAATTTAAATTAGTTTACCTATTCGTAGAAGGAATGGGAGGGAAATTATATAACTGCCTTGAGCCAAAATTGACTGAATGTAGTTTAGCCCATGATTCGGGAGATACTGAAACAGCAAATCAAATGCTTACTTTCATAGGTGAAAAAATAGTTGAATTAATGGAAGCATAATGTTTTGTAAAAAACTCAATTGAGCCCATAAAAAAAATGAACACAAAACTACTAATACTATTCCTTAGTTTTTCAACAGTAAAAAACAAGGATGAAATAAATGTAACGGGCACATGCTACCATCCAGTTGAAAACCAGTGCGACGATACGCCGCTAATTACAGCCAGTTGTAAAAAAATAGATGAAAACGACCCGTTAAAACATCGCTGGATAGCGATTTCAAGGGATTTGAAAGAGTTCTATGCTTTTGGTGACACATTAATCGTCTCAGGAACTAAAAGAGGCATATACGACGGCAAATGGGTTGTGAATGATTTAATGAATCGCCGGTGGAATCGCAAAATAGATTTCCTGGTTGGAGAAAACGACTACATTGATAAATTTGAAAACATAACAATTATAAAAAACTAAACATGAATAAAATAAACTTCAGGGAACAACTTGCGGCCGCTAAAAAACGGGCTAATGTTACAAACAAAAAAATGTCACAAGAAACCGGTGTCCGGGAAGCTGCAATATCTCAGTTCCTTAATGGGAAGACAGATATTCAGGTCGGCACACTAGAAAAACTCTTGAATTTCTTGTCAGGTACAGTAAAAGTGTTATAAAACACATAAAAACGCTTGTATTAGTGGAATTTTTATGCTTAATTTGTGTCAAAATAACATTTAAAAAAACAACATGAATTTAACTGAATATTATAAAAAACTGCCGGATGCTAATACTAAAGGATGGTTTCGCGCAAGGGTTAAAGAAAGGTGCCTTGTATCTGAAAACAGGGCAGCTCATTATGTTTCGGATTGGCGACAAGTGCCTGTCATAAAGCGCAAGGTAATTGCAAGTATTATACCTGGACGGTCGGCACAAGAATTATTCCCTGTTAAAACTAAAAAAATCACATTGCCATGAAACAAATAGCCTATAAATTTAATAATTCATTTGTTACCTTTATCAATAATGATGGTAAGGTAATGGCTAATGCTACCGAAATGGCTAAATCATTCGGCAAAACACCTAAAGATTGGTTAAGAACTGAGCAGTCAGATACATTGATTCATGCAATTGCCAGTGGGCAAAAATGCCTATTGGCTGATATTGTGAGAGTTGTGAATGGCGGCAATAATCCCGGCACATGGATGCAAGAAGATGCCATGCTTTTATTTGCACAATGGTTATCTCCTGAATTTTATTTATGGTGCAACAACCATGTCAAAGAATTATTAAAACACGGATTGACTGCCACTACTGATACTTTAGAAAATATCGCCAATAATCCTGATTTATTAATTGAGATTGCCACAAATCTAAAAAAAGAGAGGGCAGAAAATGAAAGGCTTTTAGTTCAAACACAAATTGATAAAACAGCAATCGCCGAACTTTCACCTAAGGCTGAATACTGCGAAAGTGTATTGCAGGCCAATTCTGAACATACAGTAACTACAATTGCATCCCAACTTAATATGTCTGCCGTTATTTTAAATAGGCTACTAAAAGAGCTTAAAATCATTCGTAAAACAGGCGAAGAATATTCATTAACTGCACAATTTCAGGGGCATGGTTACGCAAAACCACATACTCATACCTACATAAAAGATACCAATACAGGAGAAACAGGCACTAAAATAACCTTGCGATGGACAGAGAAAGGTAGGGCTATGATTGTGACAACTTTTAATGAAGCAATCAAAAGGGGTGTTTTAGTCGAACGTAAGGGTAGGTATTTTATAAAAAATAATTGGAGGCAATTTTTGCAAGATAAAAAAAGGGCTTAAAAGTAGAGAGAAGAGCCAAGTAGTTGATTAAGCCTAAAAAGGGAGGAAAACTATAACCTCCCTTTTAAAAAGAAATTATTAATGTAAATTTATAATAAAATGAAATCAGGTAATATTAAAAAACAAACAGGAAATCCTAAATTAGGATTATTTAAAATGTTAATGGCTATGTTTATGGTCGGAGGAATGAATGCAGAATCTGCAAATGGCATGGCAACACATCAAGTATTTATGGGTGGCGGCAATCCTGAATTTGTACCAAGAAAGCACACAGTAATGAACTATGCCCAACAAAACAGGTTGGCTAAAAAACGAAGGATAGCAAAAGTTCATTAAAATATTGAAGATTCAATCTGATGAAGCTAAACAGTAACGAATAAAGTTGGGTTAATGGGTTCTCGAAGCACCTTATGGTTATTTCATAAGCCGAAGTGATAGTTTAGATGGATTAGTAATGAAATTAGTGTCATGGTCTTTACAGACAGCCTAATCTAGTTACTCCTTGGCAAGGCAGATTGTTTTTTATAGTTCTATTACCCACCGGAAGCAGTAGGAAAGGATAAGTCCCAGGAGAGAAATCACACTGGCAAAATCCTAAACCTATGGGCTAATAAGGTTCAATCCCTTATCCGGTACGACCTTTTGATGTTATTTGAAATACTGTTTGGACGCGGGTTCGAATCCCGCCAGCTCCACATTAAGCTAAAGGATTGATTAGTGATCGCCTTTAGTCGTGCCGATTAGAAATGAGTATAGTTAGGTTGCTTGTAGCTCCTCTATTAGTATGGGACATGGCGCAATAAACAAAACTATACTTCCGGGGCTGACTGGTTTTTGACAGGCAGGGAAGTAGTATAACGGAGGGTTAACAGCCATAACAGGCAAAACAGTAAATATTTTCGGTTATGAAGCTAAAGTAGCAGCGTAATTGGAGCCCCCGGAGCGATTCGGGGGTATGTTTGAAGTTTATTTAAAACAAAGATATTATGAAACATCCTTATTACAATTCAGAGAAGAAACAAAAATCAGAAAAAGACGCTGAAAATTTAATCAAAGGCTTATTAATAGTTTTTGTATTCGTAGTAATCTTAATTATTATTTTCAATTAACTACTATTAAGGGTAGGTGTAAGGAGCCTACCCTTTTATTAAAAAACTACTACAATGGCAGCACCAATTATTAAAAAAGGAAAAATAAAATGGCTTTCAATGTTCTTCTTTGGGGAGTATTCACCAGGCAGCTTTGTTGGCGAACTCGAATTAAAGAGGTTCAAGAAAATGAAAGAACCCTACTCTGCAATGTTTATGCGGAGCTATAAAAAACTAAAACCAGAAATAATAAACTAACAATAATAATGGAAGACGATAAAGTAATTAATGAGCAAGCTGATCTCATAAAAGAAACGACCAGTAGAATACTAAAATTCCCTAACGTGAATCAGAATGAGATTATTTCTGCATTGTTTCAGAATATCCGTAATGACCGGATGGAAACTATCACTAAGTCTGAAAAAGCTATTGAAGCCCTTAAAAACTCGAATTCCGAGCTAATGAAAATGGTAAGTGTAAATCCACCTTTAAACAACGACTAAAATGAATGTAAAATTACAATCACTTAAACTAAGAAACTTTAAGGGTGCTAAAAACCTTGAGGTTAACTTTTCAGGAATCACTAATATCTATGGCGATAACGCTACGTTCAAAACTACTATCTTCGATGCCTTCACCTGGCTCCTGTTTGGTAAGAATTCTCAGGATAAAAAAGACTTTGGTATTAAAACCCTTGACTCAAATAATGTTGAGATATCAGACATTGAACACGAAGTTGAGGGAGTTTTATTAGTCGATGGGGAAACAATGGTACTTACCCGGACGTTAAAAGAGAAGTGGGTTAAGAAACGAGGTGAGGAAGGTGCTGTATTTACAGGTAACACAACCGATTATACAGTTGATGGTGTGCCAAAACCTGACAAGGAATACTCAAAAATCATTGGCGAAATTATTAACGAAACAACTTTTAAGCTGATAACATCCCCTCTTTATTTCAATGATGTTCTAAAATGGAACGAACGAAGAGACTCGCTTATTAAGATGGCCGGTAGTATTTCTTATGCCGATGTAGCCGCAACAGATAACCGGTTTGCAGAATTGGTTGAGATCATCGAAAAGAAATCAATTAAAGGTTATAAGGACCAACTAAACGCTCAGAAACGAAAGGTTAAAGAACAACTTGCCACTATTCAGCCCCGGATTGATGAAAATAACAATAATATCACTGAAGGGATTGACGAAACTTTACTTAAAGGTGAATTAGTCAAATTAGAGGTTAAATTGAAGGCTGCTGACAATGACATATTCCAGGTGGCAGAGCAATTTAAAACGTTAAATAAAGGCTACACTGATAAATTGGATGTAATTTCAGGACTCAAGCGCGACCTCCACAGAGTTAAAAACCAGGTTGAGTTTGATGAAAACGAGAAAGTTGATAAAGTAAAAAGAGAAAGGGCATCGGCTGACCAAACCGTTAAGTCTAATCAGCAAACCATTGATTTACTTGGAAAGGAAAATGTACAATATTTAGTTCAGGTTGATTCACTTAATACTGACCTTGACAAGAAACGAAAGGAATATGATACTGAAACTGACAAGGTATTAACAATTGATGAATCTAAATTTGTTTGCCCTACTTGTAATCGAGAATTAGAACCTGGTGATATCGAAGAAGAACGCGCAGAAATGCAAAAGAATTTCAATGCTAATCAAGTTCGAAAAATCAACAACATTAAGGCTGAAGGAATTCGAATGGCTGAAAGGCAAAAAAATATATTGGGTAAAATCGAGGAGAACAAGAAAGAAATTGAAAGATTATTCCCGTCAGTAGCAGTCGAGCCAGTTGAGAAAGAAGTAATCCCTGAAATTAACATTGACTTACTCTTAGAATCAAATACAGAGTACCAATCTATTAAAAAAGAAATTCAAGCTAAGGAGGAATCATTAAAGGTGCCAGAACAGGCTGATAATTCAGCACTTAATGATGTTAGAAAACATATTCAGTTGGAAATCAACAATGTTAATAGTAACTTGCAAATAGCAAAAATCAACAAGGATGCAGCAGCAAGAATTCAGGAATTAATGGAGCAAAGAAAAACACTTTCTCAAGAACTAGCCAACTCTGAAAAAGATGAATTCCTGATTGAGCAATTCAATAAAGCCTACATGGAATTAGTAGAATCTAAAATAGCTTCAATGTTCACAACTGTAAAATTCAGGATGTTTAAGAAGCTCGTCAATGGAGGTGAGGAAGAAGATTGCACTTTATTATACAATGGTGTCCCTTGGAGTGATCTAAACCACGCCCGGACCATTCAGGCAGGTATTGATTGTATTAATGCGATATCAAAACACTTCAATACTGAAGCTCCTATCTGGATTGACAACGCCGAGGCGGTTACCTCTATTCCAAAAACTAAATCACAGGTTATTAACCTTTATGTATCAGCAAAAGACAAAACTTTAAGAATTGAATAAATAAATAAATAAAAACTATGAAAAAGATTACAGCTTATAAAGTTTTTAATGCTAATTGGAAATGTAGAGAATTTCAGTACAAGATTGGAAAAACATATACACACAATGGCGGTATAGGTTTGTGTGATTCTGGATTTCATGCTTGTGAAAAAATTGCTGATTGTTTTAATTATTATTCATTTGACCCCAAAAACAAAATTGCCCTTGTTGAGATGTTTGGCAATATCAAAAAAGGAGACGACAAATGTGTGTGTTCTAAAATAACAATAATTAAAGAAATTACGTGGAACGAACTTTTAATATTAGCAAATACTGGCGGAGGTAATTCTGGAATTAGAAACAGTGGCGACCTAAACAGTGGCGACCGAAACAGTGGCTACCAAAACAGTGGCGACCAAAACAGTGGCGACCTAAACAGTGGCTACCGAAACAGTGGCGACCGAAACAGTGGCGACCGAAACAGTGGCTACCAAAACAGTGGCGACCGAAACAGTGGCGACCGAAACAGTGGCGACCTAAACAGTGGCTACCAAAACAGTGGCGACCGAAACAGTGGCTACCAAAACAGTGGCGACCGAAACAGTGGCTACCTAAACAGTGGCGACCGAAACAGTGGCGACCGAAACAGTGGCTACAGAAACAGTGGCGACCGAAACAGTGGCGACCGAAACAGTGGCTACCAAAACAGTGGCGACCAAAACAGTGGCGACCTAAACAGTGGCTACCTAAACAGTGGCGTATTCTGCAATAAGCAAAGAGAAGATACAATTCTGATATTCAATAAAAAATCAGACATTACATGGGCCGAATGGGAAAACTCAGATGTGTATTATCTTTCGCAAAACCTTAATGTAACAAAATGGATTTTATGGAACAATATGACAGACGCAGAGAAGAAAGAAAATCCAAAAGCATTTGTAACCGAAGGGTATATTAAGGTATTTGATTATAAAGAGGCATGGGCTAATCTTTGGGAAACTCTTGAAGATAAACAAAAGGATCTGTTTAAAAATCTTCCAAATTTTAATTCAAAAGTATTTAAAAATATAACCGGAATAAAGTTTTAATGCCCACACTAAAGAATGGAAGGATTGAATTATGAAAAAACTATCAAAAAATTGCATAAAAGGAGAACTCATAACAAATCCAAATGATATTGTAAGATTAGCTCTTGAAAGACGCTCGTTTTATACAAAAAATTGGGGAATTAAACCCTTTGCAATTCTTCTTTCAATGCAGTTTAGGATTATTGTTAACCTTATTGAAACCAAGCAATTATACACAGTAATAAATACTAATTCAAAATAATCATGGCAAAAAAGAATTATCAATTTGAAGTAGAAACAAAGGAAGCCGGGCAAAGAAGGGCTTATGGTGATGGATATTACCATTACATAATTGAAAGTGAAAACAGCAAATTCGATGTTAAAAAGTTTTGCACCGAATATCTGGATAAAGCTATTGATGAAAAAGACAGAGCTAAATACATTGAAAAAAATGGGTTTGGAGGACACTTTGCCCATGGTTTTACCCGCTTTGCTAAAATAGCAGATAATAAATATGAATATAAAGTAACTCACCCATCAACTCATTAATCATGGCAAATCAAAACACACCGGCCGTAACTTCGGAAGAAAGTAGAGCAAAAGTTACTTATGCTGTCGCAGGACAGGAAGTTACATTATCGTATAAAATTGTAAGGAATTTTCTTACAAAAGGTACGGGGAAAGTAACTGACCAGGACTTAACCCAATTTATTTCAATTTGTAAATACAATCAGCTTAACCCATTCTTGAATGAAGCCTATTTGGTAAAATTTGGGACTGCTCCGGCACAAATGATTGTAAGCAAGGAGGCCTTAATGAAACGGGCTGAAGCTTGTGACAAGTACGATGGCATTCAGGGAGGTATTATTATTGTTCGTGAAGGGGAAGTTGTAGAACTGGAGGGTTGTTTTAAGCTAGAAGGTGACAAGCTTGTAGGAGGATGGGCGAAAGTATATCGTTCAGACCGTAAATTCCCTGTAGTTTCAAGAGTTTCACTCGATGAATACGACAAAAAACAATCCACTTGGAACGATAAAAAAAGCACAATGATTTCTAAGGTTGCAAAAGTTCAGGCACTCAGAGAAGCTTTCCCTTCACAACTTGGAGCCATGTACACGGCAGATGAAAGGCAGATTGAAGATGTTGCTTTTGAGGAACTAAAAAAGGAAAATGCAAATAAAACCACAATTGATATTGAAAAAGAGCCCGAAGCCAGTAATCCGGAGCCCGCTAAAGCTCCTGAGACTAAAATAGAAACAGAACTACAGGAATCAAAATTCGAAACTCTTGACAAAGCCAGGGATTTTATCTCTGAAACATTTAATATTCCTCGCAGTGATTTATTGGGCGCAAAAGTACATGAATTTGCCGCCAAGGAAGGTATGAAGATTGTAATTGAAAAAAAGGACAGGGGATTTTAAGATGAAATTAAAAGTCCAAGGTAGTAGTTCAAAGGGGAATTCTTACATTCTTGAATCTGACAGTGAATGTCTCATTATCGAGGCCGGAATCAGGTTTAAGGATGTTAAGAAAGCCTTGGATTTTGATGTAAGTAAAATTGTTGGGTTAATTTTTACTCACGAACACGGGGACCATTCCAAGCACATCAATCAGTATTTAAACGAAGGAATTGACTGTTACGCATCCGAAGGAACAATAAAGGCTTTGAATATTTCCTCTTATTCTAGTCCTTATTTATGTGAACATGGAAAACAGTTTAAGCTTGGAGGATTTACAATAATGCCATTTAAAATCGAACACGATGCCGCGCAGCCTTTGGGTTTCTTAATTCAACATCCTGAATGTGGAAAAGTGCTTTTTTTAACTGATACTTTTTACTCTGAGTTTAAATTTCCAGGACTAAACACATTAATAATTGAAGCAAATTATTGTGAGCATATCCTAGCTGAGAATAAAACCCTCCACCCTTCAGTAAGAAGGAGGATAATTACGAACCACATGAGTATCAGCACTTGTAAGGAACTTTTATCAGCAAACGACCTTTCTAAAGTAAGGAACATTATTTTGATTCATTTAAGCGATTCCAACAGCAACGCCAGGCAATTTAAACAAGAAATAATAGCCCATACAGGTAAACAGGTATTTATTGCCGAAAAGGGGCTGGAAGTTAATATTGATTTAAAACCTTTTTAAAAATGGAAGTAATATCAAAGACAAACCCTAAAGCTAAAAAAGAGCATAAATGTGATTGGTGTGGGGGAATTATTAGGATTAAAGAGTTATATGACAGATCTTTTCTGAAAAATGATGGTGCAATTTATGTGTGGAAGAATCATACGAGATGTGCAGAAATCGCTAGTAAATTAAAAATGTTTGATGATTGTTGTGGCGATGGATTAGGAGAAGAAGATTTTAGGGAGTATATAAAAGATGAATTCGGAGAGTTAAATAATGATGCCGAACTACCTGATTTCTTAGAACAATTAGATTTTGATTTCTTAGAACAATTAGATTTTGTCTGTAAATACCATTTGACAAATGAATAAATTCAGGTACTCACTACGCAACAAGCCCAAGATAATCTACAAACTGGGCCAGGATTATCTTAATATTTTAATCAAGTCCCTCAATGATTATTTTAAGAAGAACGAAACTGTTGAAGAACATGCAATTGAAGAATACAAACTACCAATTATTTTTGTTCCTTCATCAAACAAATCAGAGATTGATTTTATGTTCGCTATTACCGGTAAAAAATATAATGTTTATAACCTGGCTTATGTAAGTTCGGTTGGATAATTAAACTATAACTATGCATGACTTTATCACACCAAAGCATAAGATCGAAAAAGAACTACTTGTAATAGATTCTTACCTTCAAACAACATTAAGCACTTCACCGTCCGATTTACAGGCCCACGGTGATGAAATCGAGGCAATAGGAAATATTACCGAAACATATTTATCAAGGGCTGGCACCTTATTGGCCGATGCAAAATACCACCTCAATGAAAAGTTACAATCTGATATTCTTGTGACGTTAATTGAACAAATGAAAGGTACTTTTTTGTCGGCTTCCGTTCAAAAAGAATTCATAAGGTCAGCTTGTGTTTACGAAACATGGCTGGTTGATATGGCAGAGAGATTAAATCGTTCGTGTACTCACAAATTAGACTGGTACAGGAGCTTATTGTCGCGTTATAAAGAAGAAATAAAATTGCACTATAAATAATCACTTAATATTTTAATTAAAACAATGGATAAATTTTTAATGCCAAATGAATCGCCTGAAAAGAGGTTGGAATACCTGAAGAATACAGCGGACAGCGTAGTGAAAGAAAAATACTACGAGAAATTATCTGAAAAAGAACTTGGTAATGCAAGAGCCGAGTTTACCTCTAATCGCCTGAAAATGGACGATATTATTGAACAGAAGAAAGACGTAATGTCCCAATTTAAAGAGCAATTAAAACCTCTTGAGGGAATTCATTCAGAACTTTCTTCGCAAGTGCGCCAGGGTTTTATTGAAATCGAAGGAACCCTTTATAAATACATTGAGAATAACATGGCTTATTTCTACAACAACAAAGGCGAATTGATTGAAACTAAAACCCGCCCTGCAAATGTTGAGGAAATTCAAAACCCAACTATTCACATGGCTATCAAAACCGGAACAGACAATTAACTATGGAAAATCAAGAAGTTTTTAATATTGTGAGTAACATAGATGGTGTAGTTACTATTATCCATAAAAATGGATTGAACGCAAAGGCACCAAATCCTATCAAAATTGATGGCAACATTGATTCTGCTTTAAATTGGTTAAAAATAAGGACCATCCAAACAAATTTTGATCTCAGTATTGCAAATATTCCTGGTAATAATGTAGAACAAAGAAAAGCCCATGTATTAATCGACAGGGACAAAATGACTGTTAGTTTAGTCTTTAATGAAACAGACCCGTTTTTAAAAGGGCATGTAACAGGAAAATTGGAAAAACATCCTGATTTTTTGAAGTGGAAAATAAACACTGGCGAATGTTGGGGACATAAAGCTCTTTCGGAATTTATTAAAATGAACCGGAGTTGTTTTTCAGACAAGGAAATTGCAATGAAACTTTCATCGGAATTGGCAAATGTTAAGATTAAGGCTGAAACAGAAATTGAAAAAGCCGATGACAACAAAGGTAATTTCCGGCAGTTGGTTGCTCAGAGGGTAATTGCAAGTAATGTACCTGCTGATTTTAAACTCAATATGCCTGTATTTAAAGGGCAGAAAAAAGTTGAAATCGAAGTAGAAGTGTACGTTAGTCCTTCAGATTACTCTGTTACACTTGTTTCCCCGGAAGCTAACGACATTATTTCAGATGTCCGAGACACTATTATTGATGAGCAGAAAAAAGATATTCAGAAACTTGCGCCTGAATTGGTAATAATCGAACAATAACCCTGTAAATGGTACAAGCCGGAGTTCGATTCTCTGGCAGGGTACAAATTAAAACTAATAAGATACCAATGGAAATACAAACAGTAGAAACTAAACTTATTCTTAACTGCATAATATGTGGTAAAGAAACTTCGCTAAATTATGAACTTGGGCCAATGTGTTTAGGGTGCATAAAATCCTTTGAATCAAATAATGAGGAAGAATGTGGAAGCCTTATACCCGATATTGAAGAAAGGCTCGCTAAAATTGAAATTAAGAATGGTACGAAAGAAATAACTATTGCTGACATATTGGAAAGAGTATCTTATTACACAAAAGTTCCAGAGGATAAAATAGGAGAAAAAACAAATAAAAGAGAAATTGTAGTAGCCAGGCAGATAGCGCAGGCAATTGCTAGGCACACAACTACATTAAGCCTTTCACAAATCGGCGCACAAATTGGCAACAAAGACCATGCTACTATTTTGCACTCCTGCAAGACAGTTATTAATATTTTTAATACAAATAGGCCATTCAGGGAAAAATTCACCCCTTTGTTCGAAGAATATTTTATAATGTCTATTTTTGATAAAACCATTAAACATGAAAAAATCTATAGAAGGCCAAATAACTTGTAGTTGTGGATGTGGAAAGAAATTCACCCCTATAAGAGATTTTAGGACTAAAATTATTAAGTCAAAACTGCATCCTGATTGTTTGCGTATCAAGAATAATAAAAAATTGCTCGCACAGAGTACCATGTACACCAAAAAGGAATCAACGTCATTCAAAACAGGCAAGTATGCCACTAAAAATACAAAAGGCGGGAAACGGGCTTATACGAAGTGGGAGGACAAAGATGTTAGCGGAATGATTAAACACATCCAAGACGATCTTTGTAATCCATATATCAGACAAAGGGATAATGAATGTTTTAATGGAAAATCAATCAGTGATAATGGCTCTATACATGATGCCGGGCATTTCTTTCCTACAAGTACACATAATGGAATGCGGTTTTGGGTAAGTAATATTCATGGACAAAGTACTTCTAGTAATCATTTTAAATCAGGTGATCTATTGAATTATCGTAAAGGTTTAATTAACCGTCACGGCCAGCAGTATATTGATGACCTAGATAAAGCTGAAGGTTTGTACAAGCAAAATGGGTATAAATTCGACAGGTTTAATCTTCTGCTGATTGGTAAGACGTTTAAATACCTACTAAAAAAGAGGGTTTGGGTATTCGATCAAAGTGAATTTGATGAATATAAAAATGAAATAGCAACAAATTAAATAATTATTATTTATATTTGATGCAGCGAAAATTGTTCACCATTTTTACACCTATTTTAGACCGGGCTGTTAACCCGGTTTATTTAACTTTTAAAATTTACATTTTGATTGAAGTAAAATACATAACAGTAAAGGAATATTCGGAAAAACATGGTATGAACCTAAAAACGGTTTATAATCATATTTCATCTGGGAAGATACCGAAAGAAAGAATTAAAAAAGTTTTAAGCACCACACTTATAAAGGTGTAATTTTTTATTTATTAATAATTTACAAAATAATTGTATTATGGAAAATAAGTATGAAAAAATATTAAGACTATTTGCTGATGCAGATAATGAAATTAGGGACTGGATGAATAGACCATTTTTAGCCAATAGCTATGCCATAGGAACAGATGCGTATAGAATGTGCTATATTAATAAAGACAAAGTTGGTGATATTCATATATTGACAGAATACGATCCACAAAATGTTGTCATTATCATACCACAAAAAACAAAATCAATTTTATCAATAAATGTTAAAAATTTTGTGACCAAAATATCTAAATTAGACAAGATAGATGAAACAATTGGAGAGGATTTAGATTGCGGGGCGTGTTGTGGTGAATGTGAAATTGAATTGGATTATAGTTACAATGGTAAGAATTATTATATTGAAGCCAAATGTCCAGTATGTGACGGGAGTGGATTGGAATCAGAATCCAGAGAAGTTCCAACTGGAAAATTAATTACTGATCCAAAATCTATAATTAAAATAGGGAATAGTACATTTTATTTTGATAAGATAGAGCCCCTTATACGCATTTGTGAAATACTTAAATCAGACACAATAGAATTAACTTATCAGGAATCAGCGGCACATGGCAGTAATTTTACCATAAGTGATGTTGATATTTTAATTATGCCGATGCAATTTAATGATGATACTGATAAAATAAGTTTTTCACTTGATTAGTTATGGCAAAAGACAAAAAATCATTTATTGCTTACGTTAATTGGAAAAGCACATTCGATGCACTGCCAAACGATAAGGCTGGGCAATTAATAAAACACATCTTTTCATACGTTAACGATGAGGATCCAATCACTGAAGATATTTTAATAAATGCAGTTTTCGCCAATATAAAAGACACGCTAAATAGGGATTTAGATAAATATAAAAATCAGGTTGATACAAATAGGACAAACGGAGCAAAGGGTGGTAGACCAAAGAAAACCGAACAAAAGCAAAATAACCCAATGGGTTTATTAGAAACCGAACAAAAGCGAAAAAAACATGATAGTGATAATGATAATGATAATGTAACTGTTAATGAAAACATAATAAACTACAAAGAAGTAGTAGATCACTTTCATTTTTATTGTGACAAATTAAGCAAAATTAAAAAACTTTCAGATGAAAGAAAAAAACATATTAATGCAAGGTTTAAAGAATTTGATTTAGAAACAATAATAAAAGTATTTAAAAAAGCTGGAGAATCTAAATTTCTTTGCGGTGATAATGATAGAAAATGGAAATCTGATTTTGATTGGATTTTTAACCCTACGAATTTCTTAAAAATATTAGAAGGAAAATACGAAAATAAAGAAGATGAAAAAAATATCGGAGATAATACAGGACAAAAACCAGATTTCAAAACAGTTGACATTTATGCAAAGCCAAATTTGGAAACCTGATCCAGTAACATCTATTAGTTTAAAACAAAAAACTTTGGAAATTGCAAATAACCTTGTGAATGATTTTGAATTGACAAAAGATTTAAAAGCTATTTTCAATAATCTGTTTATGTATTTCACCGGGAATGAACACGTATTGGATTTAAATAAAGGAATATACCTTTACGGGGTGTACGGGGTAGGAAAAACTATTACAATGCAAATATTTAGTAAGTTTTTAGCAAGATGCTTTCCATTTAGCCCAAATGGGTACGGAATAACATCTATTGAAAAACTGGCAGAACATTATAAAGATAACGGCAACTTGGCTAAATACGGAAGGAATAAAGAAGACAAAAAGCCTTTCCATTTATGTATAAACGAATTCGGAAAAGAACTTGATGAAAAGTACTACGGTACTAATATTCAAAATGTAGTTAACTCAATGATAATGGTGAGATATGAGATGTTCCAGGAGAAAAAAGTCATTACTCATGCTACCAGTAATTTTCATCCTTCAGAATTGAAATGTTTTGACAATGCTTTACTTGATAGATTTAATGAGATGTTCAACTTTATTGAGTTCAAAGGCGAAAGCTTTAGAAGATAAAAAACGTTTTAAAAATGGAGGTTAGTAAGATAGATATTAATTAGCAAGCCTTTTGGCGTAGCTGAGGTAATTGATTCACAACGCACTTTGGTAAGTTTTGATTTTTAACCGATTTAATAACTACAATATGGAAGCAAAAGATTTCTTTAATGAGCAAGAGTTTTTAACTAGCAGTAAATTACCAAAAGAGCGAAGAATATATACATACTTCGACTTAATAGCATTTGCCAATATATACCACATAAGTGAGGTTGAAAAATTAAATTTACCTGTTGTTATTAACTGGGTGGCGGACAAAGATGAGACACCACCAAAAAACAAACCATACTATTGTTACGGATATAATAAAGAACCTAGGATATGCTACTATGCAAAAAAATGTTGGTGGGATGAGCCCTACGGTAAACAAAGACTAGGTATTACACATTGGGCAGGAATTAAGCCACCTTGTTTATAACGTGAAGTGTATGCGTTGGTTTGTTTTTCACAAACTTACGTATGACGCAGTGTTAGGCATCTGTATTTTTTAATTTTTTAGGGAGGAATTTTTTAAATTTTAATTATATGAAAACAAATTATTTATATAACGAGAGTAATTTACAAACGATGGCAAAAATGCCTGATAATTTTGTTGATTTGACAGTAACATCTCCACCGTATGACGATGTCAGAACATACAAAGGGTTTACGCTACCATTAAAAGAAATAGCAAAAGAACTTTATAGAGTTACAAAAGAAGGTGGAATTGTTGTTTGGGTTGTAAATGATAAGACTAAAAACTATTGTGAAAGCCTAACAAGTTTTAAAACTGCAATATTGTTTGTAGAAGATGCAGGATTTAATTTGCACGATACAATGATTTATAAAAGAACTTGTGCTTTCCCTGATGTTGTTAGATATTACCAAGATTTTGAATATATGTTTGTGTTTAGCAAAGGAAAACCAAAAACCGTAAATTTATTAAGACAACCTAAGACAGAAGGAACATTAAAAAGACAAAAAAATAAAACTGGTGTTGGTGGAGAAAGACAAGTTGATGGCAGCTTAAAAAGAATTGACAATACAAATGGATTTACAAGAAAGGAACGAGCAAGAAAAGACAACACAAGAGTAAAGAGTAATGTTTGGGAATTGCCAAGAGGAAACCAAAATAGCACAAAAGACAAGATTGCATTTAAACACCCTGCAATATTTCCTGAACAACTTGCAAACGACCATATAATAAGTTGGAGCAATGAGGGAAATTTAGTTTATGATTGTTTTATGGGTAGTGGAACGACTGCTAAAATGGCTATACTAAACAAACGAAAGTGGATTGGTAGTGAATTAAGTGCTGAATATTGTGAAATAACACACGAAAGATTAAAACAGTTTGACGATGATATTTTTCTAAATGGTTTTGAAAAAACCAAAGAGCGAGGGCAAAATTAATAAAATATTGTGCCTAACGTTTAGGTATGTTTTGAAGTTTAACGGATTAATAACTACAATATTATGAGAAAATCAGAATTAAAACAATTAGAAAATAATGTAAAAACTGAGTTCATAAATGCAGGGAATGAACTTATAGGAAAAGATTTGAGATTAGTAGAAGAAGCTGTAAGGGTGACAGTTAAACTTTTAAATATAGCTGATGTTATGGCTATGTTGCCTTCTGATAAGGAAATTGAAGCAGAAGCAAGTAGTTATGATAATTCTATGTCATCTATAGCAGAAGGTGTATGGATGCCAGAAGGAGTAAGAGCAGGAGTAAAATGGGTTAAGCACTATATGCTGAAAAAGGTTATTGGCAATTAGCCATAACGGTGTTGTGCTATGTTCAGACTACTAATCAAAACTTATACATAAATTTATTAGAATAAAATACAATGGAAAACGAAGAGAGGGAAAGTATATTAAATGAATTACAGCAAAAATTAAATACTGCTTCTTATAATTATTCACATGGAAGCAGTATATCAATTCAGAATGCTGCAAATTTAGAAATGATGCAAATAATGGAAGAAATAAAGTTATTGAGAACGTGTGAAAGCAAGCCCAATGATGAAGAAAGCGGTAGCTTGAATATAGCACGTGTTACAACCCGTACTTTTACAAAAGGTCAAAAAGTAAGAGTACTAGTGGGTTGTGTTTGGCAAAAAGCAGAAGTTGAAGATTACCACGAAGATCCTAAATATTATTTATGCGGCACAAATGACTGGTCAACCCACTTCCATGAATCTATGATAAAAGCTGATTAGTATGGGTTGTAACGGCCGCAGGTATGTTTTGAATTTTTAACGGATTAAATGAACGAATATTATGGTACAAGTAACAACAGGCGGAGGTAATAAACCACTAACAAAAGATGAGCAAATAGAAAATCTAAAGAAGTTTTGCTCCAATTTATACAAAGAAAATGAAAGTTTAAAACAGCAGTTAAAAATTTTAAATATACCTGGAGCTAATTGTCGGGATTGGGAATTATAAACTTTTTAAACTAATACAATGGAATATCACGGTAGATTATTTGGAAAAATTGGTAATAAGTATTTTGATACTGGCTCAACTTCTGATGAATTTGATAGCCTACAAAAAAGAGTAAAAGAATTAGAGGCGAAGCTAAAAAAGGTTTATAATGTAAATACCGAAAAGGGAGCCAGTAAATCATTTTGTAGATGTGGAATATTGGCGGCTTACGCACCGAATGGTAGTTGTGATATATGCGGACTTCAAAAGGAGCCAAAATGATTTATGATGCGAGCGCAATTAGCTCCAACGACCTGTGTTTGTTTTGACCGCTGATGGATTACCGATAAATTAGAAACGAGAATATAAATCAAATACAAGTGTGATGGGAATTAATTTAAGAGTAGAAACAATACAGACTATGCTCGAAGATAAAATAGGCTGTGAATTATTCGAAGAAGTGTGTTCGGTATTAGATGATATTAGAATACTGTCAGACGCAAAAGATGTTATTATAAAAGAGTGGGCGGAGAAGGGTTCTCCTGAGAGCGCAAGCAGCTTGAATATACAACGTGTTACCCATAGCGAAGTGACGGTTTGCAAGCACCCACACTCGCAAAGGCGGTTAAGTTACAATAATAGACTGCAATGTGGTGTATGTAGGCAGTACCTGTAGTAAACTGATGTGGTAACGTTGGCGTATGTTGCGTTGCTAATTAACCGATGAATTTGATTAGAACAAATAAAGTTGAATAACCAAAATAGAAAACGAAATCATGAAAAGTCCTTTCAAAAAAGAACGTAAATTAATAACTGACTTTTATATGTGGATGGTTGAAAATGATTATGACCACAACATTAGAATAAGAGTTGAGAATAAAGCTGAGCTTTTCCTAAGAGAGCAGGAGCAAGTGAACGGTACTGAAAAAAGCGATAGCAACTGCAATTTACAAAATGTTATTGCAAGTGGAAAAGCTGAACGCATTAAGCACTTTATGATAGGTGCTGCGGCTTCGCTAACTTGTGCGGAACATTATCAAAGAGTAGAAATTGCAGAGACGTTGTTTGAAAAACTAAAGGAAACAAATGCACTAAGTGATAGCTTCCATTTGCTATAACGGCTCGTGTAAGAATAGTGGCAATTAACCGAAAAAATTTGATTAAATGAAAAGACCTGAGAGAAAGATTATTGAAAATATATTGTTTGAAGTTTACGAAAAAGGATTACAACAGAGCAACTGCAATTTGACAGACTGTTATGAAAAGATAATGCAAGCATTAAATATACCTTGTGTTATAAATCTGCATTGCGAACACTGTGCAGGGACAGGGAAAATACTTATAGGCGACAATACACCACAAGAGGAAGTTAATTGCATTTATTGTGAGCAATGTTGTTTATAACGTATGGTTGTATGAAACGTAGCGACAATAAGCACAAAAGATAATTAAATGAACGTAACTAAAAAATTAAAAATAGGGAGGGTTTTTTATGAAATATATGGGAAGTAAGAATAGGATTGCAAAGTATATACTGCCTATAATGCTTGAACATAGAGCACCTGAAATGACTTGGGTTGAGCCAATGGTAGGCGGTGGAAATATGATTGATAAAGTAGAAGGTAAAAGGATAGGTGCAGATATAAACCCGCATATTATTGATGCTTTAATTACGATTAGAGATTGTGTAAATGAGCTACCTAAAGACAAAACAGAATTTACCGAAGCTGAATATAAAGGATTAAGAAAAAGTGACGATTATAAACATAAAGGATATGCTGGATTTGCATTTAGTTATGGTGGAAAATGGTTAGGTGGGTGGAGAAGAGATAAGATGGGCAAAAGAGATTATATAAACGAAGCGTATAGGAACGCATTAAAGCAAAGTGATAAAATAAAAGATGTTAAGTTGTTAAACTACAGTTATCGAGAATTGCCATTAAATACAGACAAAGCTTTAATTTATTGCGACCCACCATATGAAGGGACGACTAAATATAAAAATGATTTTGACCATGCTGACTTTTGGGAATGGTGTAGAGAAATGAGCGATAGAGGACATAAAGTTTTTGTGAGCGAATATAACGCACCTGATGATTTTGAATGTGTTTGGGAAGGAGACTTAAGGAATGGGCTAAACGTAGCTAATGGCAATGTAAAAAAGGTTAATAGGGAAAAGCTTTTTAAATATAAATTGCTTTGAAAAAGCAAAAGTGCGCAGGCAATTATTAAATATTAAATTGCATGTAACGTTCTGTCTATGTTTTGAAGTTTAACGGATTAAATGATAAGACAATGAATATTAAAAGAATTAAGAAAGAAGCAGAGCAGTATATTGAAGAAAACAAAATTGAAAGGAATAGCTACCAAATAGAAAAAGCATTTATAGATGGTGCTAAGAGGGTAGTTAAACTTTTAAATATAGACTTTGTTAGCGAATGTACTTGCGCTAATACTGCTTCATTACACCACAAAAAGAAACATGGCACGGTATGTAAAAAATGTTATGGTGATATATTCTTCAAGTATGCTCGCTAACGGTCTGTGCATAGAATTTTATTTTACGGAATTGAAATACTAAAATTAAATACAATGACAAAAGAAGAAATGGTTACAATAATAATGGAAGAGATGAGTAAAAATGCAGAACAAGGTGAGTTTTTGCATAAAGAACTATGGGCTGATACTGCATATAGGATAGTAAAATTATTTTCTATGCACCTTGTTAGCAATAACGAAGTGGCGTATTGCCATGCTGGAAAAGATTACAGACAGAACGAATGTGACGGATATTGCCCCAATTGTGAATATCACCACAATGATAAGGCAATATGATTGCTAACGTCTTTCTAAATTCCCTTAATTACTCAAAATGGTTGACATAGTGAATATACAGGAAAATTTAAGTATTGTTAGTTATTTAATAATTTATGTGAGATATACTTTATTAAAAAATATAGTTGCAGATAAATATGGTAATCTTTTTATACTACCACATTTTAATGAAAAAAGAACGACTAATTTCAAGCAACTTAAAATTTACAAAAATGGAAATAGGAAAGCAATAAATTATAAGAAATCGAATGTTTCATTTGTCCAGCTTACCAAAATGAAATATATAGTTGATGAAATGTTTAGGTTGCCGCTGGATTATAAAAAGTATCTACTATAAAAACAAAGGGAAAGTTTAAAAACCTTCCCGATGAAAACTAAACTAAAACAAAAACCTAGTCTTTAAATACGTTTATTATTGGCACTATATTATTATTATACACACCAATCATGGTTTCTACTGCCTCAACTGCATTTATGATAA
>Ga0208769_1000057_pt1 | contig 54622 bp, 70 predicted proteins | sample AntAceMetag02UKC_FD_184768 | JGI IMG/M metagenome (GOLD analysis project Ga0208769, IMG submission 184768) | Saline lake microbial communities from Ace Lake, Antarctica- Antarctic Ace Lake Metagenome 02UKC (SPAdes) (version 2) | ecosystem: Environmental > Aquatic > Non-marine Saline and Alkaline...
GAAGTAAAACAAAAAGTTATTGTAGCAACAAGACAGTCAGCTGCAAATCACCTAAAGGATCTCTGTGGGTTTGATTGCTTTATCGTAGATGAAGTTCATCACGTAGCAAAATTAAAATCACAATATACTACCTTGCTTCAATCGCTAAATTCTCCCTTCCGGATAGGACTCACCGCAAAGCTAAAAAGTACAAATGAAGAAGCGGTTGCGGCTGTTGAAGGACTCATAGGGAAAACGGTTTTTAATCTGTCAATAAATCAAGCACGAGACTTAAAAATACTGGCTGAGCCCAAAATCAAATTAATCAGAGTTCCCTATTGTGATAATACCGCTGAGCTGCGCACCTACAAAGATATTTACCAAGTTGGCATCGTTGAGTATCAAATTCGCAACAGGCTTATTGCCAGAGAAATTGATGCTATCTTAAACCAAGGCAATTCTGTGCTAGTTTTTGTGACAAAGATTGAGCACGGAGAAAGAATTCAAGACACAGTAAAGCAAATGTACGATCGCAACATAACTTTTGTGCATGGAGATACCATCGATGAAGTTAGAAATAAAGCGAAAGTAAATTTACAAGCGAAGACAAAAGGTGGCAGCTGTGTCATCGCTTCGGTGATTTGGAAGGAAGGCATTAACATCCCCTCCTTGGATAGCATAATTAATGCGGGTGGAGGAAAGTCCGATGAAGCAACAATACAAATGATCGGCAGGGCACTTCGTCTTGCTGAAGGGAAAACAGAGGTGACCATCGTAGATTTTCTTGATGATAATGTTTACTTGTCAAGGCACACAGTGAAACGCTTACATGTGTATGTGAAAAACAATTGGCTATGATACGAAAAACGATACCCAAAGGATCAGAGAGGTACATGCCTGTGGTAGAGGAATCTAGAAGGATTGCATTGGAAAAAGAGCCGACTGTGAAAGGTGAATTTAATCACATCCGCAGATGGCGTATATTTACTAAAACTCTTCTGAATAAAAGCGGTCAAGAAGCATTTCGCGTAGGGATAAATGACAGCAGGGAAAAAATTGATAGCTGTCTTAAATTCTTTGGCCTCTTATGAAACAATTTGATATCCTGAAATTTCTTTCCACCTATAATATTGATTCTACAACAGAGGGAAAACACGGTCGTTCTGGGTGGGTGCAGGTGAAATGCCCCATGTGTACAGGATCAGATGGCTATCCAGGTGGCTTCAATATTGCAGAAAGCTACTACAACTGCTACAGATGTGGATGGCATCCTCTCAAAGACATCATCTCTTCCTTGCTTGGGATCTCCGAGCAAGAAGCAATCACCATTCTCAAGACTATGCGCCGAAGTAAAGGCGCTAGTACCCACCAGAAGGCCAGAGACACCCCAGAGAGCCCAAAAGAAGTTTGCTTGCCCCCAAATACAAGCACCATGCAAGAAAGCCACAGGAAGTACCTAGCAAGACGTAATTTTGACCCCGAAAAACTTGAAGATCTTTACCAGTTAAAAGGCACAAATCATTTAGGCCAGTACAAGTTCCGTATCATAGCTCCGATCTATTTCAAAGGCCAACTTGTTTCTTACCAAGGAAGAGACACCACAGACAGATCCCCATTGAAGTATAAGGCCTGTCCATTGATAGATGAAGTGGTGCATCACAAAAACATTCTTTATGGGATAGATCTGGTGATGGGAGATACTTTGATTATCGTAGAAGGAATAACCGATGTTTGGCGGATAGGATCTCCAGCTGTCGCTACTTTTGGGACAAGCTTTACCACCGAGCAATTGCAACTGATAATCAAACGAAAATTTAAACAGGTGATCCTTCTGTTTGATGCCGAATCTGATGCCCAAGTGAAAGCTCGTAAAATGGCAATTCGATTATCTGCTCATGGAATTTCGGTCATGAATATAGCACTTGATGATGGTGATCCTGGCAGCTTATCAGAGGAAGATGTTATTGAATTACGCAAGGATTTGAGTTTTGAACTTAAAATAGGATCGAAGTAGCTTTAATTTGCCGGTTTAATTCACCCAGAGCATGGGCTAGAATCGTTTTAAAACCCTTTAAGCAGGAAAGGTACACCTTATAGCTAGAAAACCCTGTACAAACGAAATTTGAAGGGGAGCGCTGTGGCGGATGGCGCAGCGCCATTAACGGGAAAAAGGAGGTAAACCCGTATCACCGCCACAGCGAAGATATTTATTTGCACAAACAATAGATAAATTCATTCTTTTTCTCAGTCTAATCGATATCTGCCGTGAACCATATAGGCCTCAGGTCGAGCTTTTGTCCAGTTATTTATATTCGTAGGACTTGGACGTTTCAAATTGTATTCCGGGTCAATCTCTCTAATATATCTGCCCTTATCTGAGCAGATATCGAAGTACGGGAGCTGCATCCACTCAGTTCCAAAAAACTGGCCGACAATAGCCACAGGGTCATACAAGCGTCTGTACCAAGGCTTTGCCAAGTCTGTAGCGATCACATTGCGCAGGATTCTCCGCTCCTTTCTCCCCCACTCTTTTCCATAGACGAACTTCAATGCGTGTCGCTCCATGTAATCCTCAACATGAACCTCGTGGAAAGTCTTACTCTGTGTCGCTAAAATCCCCGGCTTTAACAACCACATAAAATGGTTGTAAAGACCATGCTCCCTTATAGCTATTGCAGTAGCGATTGCAGACCCGATTCCATAGCTGAACACCATCATGGGACAAAGTTCTTTGGGAATATTCAAAATATCTTCCTTTGTCAACTGTCTTCTATCCATTACCTTCCCTCCCCTAAACTATAATGGTTACCATCCATCCATCGTCCGCCCCAGGTTCCACCAAGTGATTCCCAGTAGGTTCCAAGAGGTTGATGATCTTCTGTTTTATCTAACCAGACACCATCTTTGTACAAATCAATATCCTGCGCCAGTCCTTTATAGTGGAAACTATTTCTGATATGTCCAGTCCTACACCGGCCATCAGCAAGAGCAACTTCATAGCCCAGACCAATAGCGAATAGAATCAACTTAGCCAACATTACCGCCATCTTTCTTCTTTGATCTCCATAGGTAATTTCATTCTTCATTACGGATTCCTTATCACTACTTGATTATCATCCCCTTCAAGACCCTTGTGTCCATGCCCATTCAAAGCCTTTTCAAGTTTTACATCCACGCCATTTAATGCATCTAATTTATGATGAACAGGTCTTAGAAGATACCAGAGTATTCCGAATACTCCGCCAAGTGTCAGTGTAGATTGAGTTATTCCTGTTAAAACGCAGCCCAGAGTTTGTACCATCGAAAGACCTCCTAAAATATATTAAATGATATTATTCTACTCCTCAACCTCAATCAAAGGCACCAGTACAGTCATTTCTTCTACTGTGCAGGCTGGCTCCTTGTCGAGATCGAACTTTATTTTCTTCAGCCCTAAGTCAATTTCTATTTCGATCAGTTCTTTTATATCCTTTCCAAATCCAACTACATCATCTAAAGAAACATTTTTGCCGTCTGATATCATATCACCTTTTTTCCATTTTCGTTCTCCTTCTCCCCCGTCCTTTTCATACCGCTTGGCGTGTTTTTCAATCAGCTTCTGTCTCTCAGCGAAATAGATTGCTCCTTCTTTTTGGATTCGGTCAAATGCCCTCGCCAACCAATAAGATGTTTTTGCCGTAAACGGTTTTTTTGCTAAATCCTGAAAAAGTGAATTACTACCAAGTCCATCTAAATATCCATTCGTTACTTTAATCATTTTACTCCTCCTTTTTATTGTATATAGCTATGACTACCATTGTGGATAAAAAACACACTGTAAGTGTGCTCTGTGTTCTCAACCTTCACCGTAAAAGCCCCTTTACACAAAAGGGGATTATATCCAAAATCTTTCATCATCGTATAAACATGAACAGCATAAATTCCATAATTATCTAAAGTAATTTCACCCTCATGCTTGCAACCTTGCGCATATATCGTAACTGGGACGATTTGTAATTCTGAAGATGTGCTTACAATATTTACTGCACTCCACCACCCACAATATACATGAGTTTCATCAAATGTACTATTTGACCATTCCCCGTAATAAATCTTAGTATTTTTGTGACTTTTGTCCTTTGAATACCGATAGCAAATATTTTTATAGTTGCCAGAAACACTTAACTTGGTGCATTGTACTCCCCTAAATCCACCCAAATCCTCTATCCCTGCAATCGTTTCCTTTGTCCCAAAAGAGGTAGCATCTAGGTATTTCATAATGATATCCCCAGATTCATGCAGTATAATTTGAAACGTATTTAATACTTTTTTATGATACGTATACGGCACGTCACGATATTCTATAACAAACTCTCTATTCGGAGCAACCCCACGGGTCACATAACCAACATGTGGTGAGCCTCATACTCCTGGGTGAAGGTATCCCCATAACCCGGCAATAAAATTATCAGCAGAGCCTCCCTCTGTTGGTATTGTGTCTATTCTGCAATACCCCCACAAAAGATTATTAAATGTCAAGTATCCCCAAGGTGAAATATACACATATGAATAAATATTGTCATAAAAGGTAAAATTAAATCCAATATCTACTTTTTGCAAATTAGGCCACGCATCTTTTGGTATGCCGGTTCCAGTTTCTCTGTCAATTTCCTCCCATGTAAATTCGTCAATGGTCATTGTATATGTATTTATCTCTGACCATGCATGTGCCGGAAGTGTCAGCATCATTAACAACATTAATAATACGAATAGAATTTTTTTCATTTTTCCCCTTCTCTTTAAAAGTTTATTGTGCATAACTATGACTCCCGTTATGCAAAAAGAATACACTGTATGTAAACGGTGTGTTCTCCACCTTTACAATAAAACCACCCTTACACAAAATTTTATTATGACCAAATGCTTCCATTATGTCCTGGACATGCTTCGCATAAATACCATATCTTTCTAAGAAAATAACATTCTCGTACTTTCCATCTTTTGTGTAAATAGTAATTAGAACTTCTTGTATTTCCTCTGAGATATTTACAATATTTACTGCACTCCACCACCCACAATAGACTGGAATGCTTTTATCAGAATCATATGCCGGAAAAACTTTATCCGACCACGCACCATAATAGACCTGTGTTCCTGTCTCCGCCGCAAAAGCGGAAACTGAAAATAACATAAATAATATCACTATTAACTTTTTCATATCTTCCCCCTCCTTTATACTATTTGCGTGTCAGTTCCTGCATCGTCGGTAAACCATAATTCACAGGGATCTTCATTTTTAACCCATAATTGCCCATACCCTGCAATGTCAGTAGTCGCAGAAGCACGTTCAGCTATATACATAACTCCTCCTAAAACGACTCCACCGGCATTTGTCGCTAATTGTATCATAGCGTCATAATGGAGTCGGACGGTTGAATGACCGCCTGTATAAACTCCAGTAATATATTTGTGGGTAGAATCGTACTGAATAGATTTTCCATTAGCTGAGTAAATATCTCCGGCAAGATGAAAATCTTTCCATTTATAAGACACGCCACCAAGATCAATTACGCTAGTAGGAGAAGGATGAAAATATTTGAGAGCAGCCGTAGAATCCAAAGACACGTCGTATTCAACATTACCATATTTAGCGATAAAACCAGCTATTGCATAGGAATTATTTGAATTCATGGTATATACTTGCGCTAATTGCGTAGTTACTCCATAAACACTTGCTGTTGAACTTGTACCTCCAACAGCAGAAATACTTACCGTCGAGAATCGAAGCGAGCCTCCACCTATATAGCAATCGACCACGTTATTGGTTTCTGGTCTAATAAAGAAATTTGTTCCGCTACCTAGGAATCCTCCGATTACAGTAGTATATGTTGTACCCACAAATTTTATAAGACCGGGGTTAGCATTATCGGCTGTCAGTGAAATATCTCCACCACTATTTACAGTTATCGAAGCTACCCCTGCATTACTTATCGTAATAACATCGGTCACATTATTTCTGAGACTGATTGCCCCTGATGTAATGTACACATTTGACTGCCCAGCCCCGGTCTGGCCTACAAGGATACTGCCGCCAGACAACTCAGTAAGAACAGTAGCCCCATCCTTGAATTGGAGCGATGAAGTTGTAAGGCGTATATGCTCATAACTAGTTCTCCCAATTGTAGTCGTTGCTCCATAAGTAGCGTAGAGGGTGGCTCCGTCCTTAATCTGCATACCAAGAGACGACAACTTTACATGCTCGTTACTCTGATCCCCCAGATAAGCTATCCCGGAAGCCAGTTCAAAGTTCTTAACATTATTCGCATATCCTTCTATTCCAGAGGCGGTGACAAGTAATTGCTCTGTAGCATCGACCTTCCTACGCATCAGATAGAGATATCCGCTATCCAGAACCGCCGTCTGTACCCTTCCGTAAGTGACCCCATTTGCTATGGCATCAAGGGTTGTACTCCCTCCGGTAATAGTGATTGACCCTGACATCCTGATTCCATTAGTAGGATCAATCTTAATGTAATTATCATCATCAATATACGCTGCCCATCCATAAAGGTCAGTGGTATACCCTGCATACCCGTTCAAATTCCCTTCTCTGATATGGGTTGTAATTGTACTCCATGGCTCACCAGCGTGCGTGAACACAGACAGATAAGGCGCATGGGCTTCTGAAGCAGTCATATAAATCCCACCATCCCCAGACTGCCCATAATTAACTACAGAAGCACCTTTTTTCCATTCGGGATTTGAATCCACAGCGTAGTTTCCAGCTTTATCTCTTTCAACCCTATACGCAGGAGCATGACCAACAGAAAGAATTTCCATCCATTCATCGTCAATACCATCTTTAATTCTGAGAATATCCCCCACAGCAAAGATTTCATTACCTTCTATCGTAAGAATGGAACCGGCATAGACACCGCTGGGAGTTACGGAGTCACTTGCTATTAATGATTCGGAAATTTTTACATTAGAAATCACCGACCCTTTTGCAGATTCACTTACAGTAAGAGACTCTGAAAGTTTAACATTAAGAGCATTTGTTCCATCATTAACATCGACTGATTCTTCATTAAGCGCTTGTGCAACCCATCTAGCAGCAAGAGAATCATTTAAAATTAGGGATTCTGAAATTGTCGGGTAGAAATCCACCTGTAAAATAACCGCGTCATCTGTAGTTAAAGATTCTGAAATAAAAGCGAATTTATTTTTGATAGCAGTTACAGAATCATCCGCAATCAGGGACTCAAAAAGGACTCCTTTCGCCTCCCATTGTAAAAGATTAGAATCACTTGCTACGCCTGATTCAGAAAGGCTAACACCATAATAAACCACAGCTTCTACTAAATCACTTACAACCACGGATTCTGAAAGTTTAACATTAAGAACATTCGTTCCATCATTAACAACAACAGATTCAGAAAAAAGACATTGTGCCACCCAACCCATTTCAAGAGAATCGTTTACCGCTACAGATTCAGAAAGGGTAACTCCCAACTCAACTAATACAGATACAGAATCGCTCACACCAATCGATTCAGAATCAAGAATCTGCGCTACTAATTGAACAACCGTAGAATCATTAACATCTACGGACTCGTCTACCGTTGCTATTAATTCTTCAACTATATCCAGATATGGTTTATATGTAGCGTCATCGGCAAAATAGCAACCGTTCTGGTATGTATTTGGGGACGGGTCTACGCCGACATAATCATGTGCATACTCTCTGGTACATATCTTAGTATATCCATCCAAGTCCACATCGTTAATTCCGGTAGAATTAAACGTTATTGTATTCCATGCTGAACTTGACCAGCTAACGTGCCCATATTCGCTTCCACTAAAATCATTATACTGATCGTCAGCATCAAGAGTTGTTCCCGCTATTGTACTTTTTTGAGCAGATACCGAACCACCTGACGTAGAGTATCCACGTATTTTCAGGGCTACGGATGTTGGTGTCTCAGTCACGCCCGATGTATCAAAAAAGAAAAACCCACGTCCACATTGGGATGAATTATCCACTCGAGCCGCTTCCATCGTCAAGTGATAATAATCAGAATTGTAACTATGGTTATTGGCAGAGATCCGATTACGGCAATACGTAAGCCAGTATATAGTATTCACGCTTACAGTAATGTATCCATCCCCCGTACTTCCTGTATAAGTATCTCCATCAATGAATACAGGAGCATCTTTAGAGGCCAGCCATACCTTCCCTTTTACAGTAGGAACTTTCTCATATATCAATATGCCTTCTAACTTGTATAGGCGATGAATGATTTCCTGACTCCCCATCACAGAAACATCAGTATCTTCTGTCCACATCTTTGGTGTTGGAATCCAAAGATGTTCTCCATCGGTGGTCTCGAATCGGAATTCATTATTACTATCAGGAAGATATTCAATAATCCCAGTCTTACTGTCTGCTGGTATTGTCTTATTGAGTACTGTAATACCCTTGAGATCAATAATCTCTTGGATAAGAAAATCATCTATCTGGCTCTTTGTTTTGACCGCGGTACGGATATGAACTTCATTAAAACTAGTAACAATGTCATAATCAGCGTAACTATGCTTAAAAGAAAAATCAGAAGTCTTCTCAGAGGATGTAAAAGTGATTGGAATTACCTTATCAACACCACTCAATTTTACTGCTTTAGGTGTCCACTCCATCTGATTATCAGCACCACGCCTGATACCTATGCATTTTTCAGATTTGTCATCATCACGGAAACCGTAAGTAAACTTGTTTTTTAATGCTAAATGATTGCCAAAGGTCTTGGTAGCCTCTGCTGCTGAGTGGACAAGACGAATATCAATATCATCAAACTCTTCAATCTCAGGATTCTCTCCCTCTCCAACCTTTGTCCAGTAATGAATAGGCGCACCAAAGCAAAGATGTCTCTTCCTCCCTCCAGGGAGTTGGAACACCTTTGCCCGTTCGGTACGCTTTTTCTTTATCTCAACGTCAGGATCAGCTTTTGCAACAGTGTAAATGTCCACAGGGTACCCTCTAACTGTCAGCTAATGTAATTTCAATCGTCACATTCAGCACATCATCATCTACCACCGATTTTGCAGCTGCAAACTTACTTGCAGAGAAAAGCGTTCCGCCGCCAGCAACATCTTTTGGTGTAGTAGCAGCCGATCCACCACCAACAAGGGCTGCGCCATAAATTGTTTTCGTCGCTGAAATTGTAAATACGGCTTTGTTTGCAGTGTTGGTGGTCACTTTACTACTTGCTGCAGCTTCCTCATATTCGGGTCGGGTGGCTTCATCGTAAGAATCGCTCGGCGTGTAAACCGGCACTGCGTAAGTTGTATCAGCGTCCGGGGTAGTGTCTGACTCGAAAATTTCCACATACCACGGCGAGATATTGGCTTTGTCATGAAAAGTCGTATCGAGCATGTGATTCAAACCTTCGTTAGAACAGAAGTTGTTATACTCCCACTGGTCAATCAATTTGCCGTCCCTGTAATGATCCCAGGACCAATGCGCTACGAGTTTTATTCTAGCTCCATGAAAAAGATGTCTCGCAATCCATACTTTTACTCGCTCAAATAGTCTAACTAACATAATACCCTCCTAAAAAGTGCCGTTGTCTAATGCCGTCATATCAGCTTCTAAAACATCAGCAGGGAGAATAACAAGATTCCCACCAACCGCTGATACAACATCCTTTTGAAAAACCGCAGTCCTGATAATACCTCGGATATGCGCGTTTCCCACCTCCAGCCAATCAGGGTCAATGCTGAACCCTGCCCCGAAAATCCCTGAAACATAATTAGAACTTCGGATATTAAGAGCATCCCCATCAATTATCAGATAAGGAGAAGCAATCGGACCTACACGTATTAAAGTGTTCGACCTGTCCAGTACAATTTTTGCAAGGTCTTCATCCCAATTATCAGCCAGCCCGTGAGGAGAGACAATCCATTCCCCGATCATGAGAGTTGATGTGCCAACATTCCATTTTAAGCTCTGCTCGCCTCCTACTCGGAAATAACCTGAACCATCGATGTAAAGGCCAGTCTCTGTCCCAGCGAAAGTTATAGCTGAAGCAGACGGGCCTAATTGGATACGAGCATTGGTTTTGTCTAATAGAATTGTCGCGTTTGCTTCGGTGAAGTTATCGGCCAATCCATTCGGGGAGATAATCCACTCGCCAATCGTAAGCGTTGAGGTTGTAACATTCCACTTTAAGCTCTGAGTTCCACCGGCCCTTAAATTGCCAGCCCCATCCACATAAAAACCGGACTGTACTCCTGCGAATACAATGGCACTTGCCGAGGTTCCTAATTGTATACGTGCATTCGTTTTGTCGAGTATAATGGTCGCATTGGCTTCCGTGAAATTATCCGCTAGCCCACTTGGCGAAACAATCCACTCCCCTATGGTCAAGGTGGAACTCGTTACATTCCATTTTAAACTTTGAGTTCCACCTGCTCGGAAGTCACCAGTCCCTTCTACAATGAATCCCGTCTCTACACCTGCAAAAGTAATCGCATTAGCAGATGGGCCAAGAGCGATCTTGGCAACACCATCCAGATTCCCAAGAACGACTTTTGTATCCGCATGGTCGATGGAAGCATTCCCACCCCAGAGGTCATACTCGCCCGCGTACCATGTAGCAAATCGAACCACGCCATCCACTACTATTGACGCGTCAGCATCGTCTGGCATTTCTTCTGGAACATCTGCTGTAGTAACATTCCGGGTTTTAATGTAACACGTATCATTCATGTCATAGATTGAGCCGAGGCCATTAAGAATAAAGTCTTCCCCTTCGGATACCCCGACCTGAGTATAAGTGATATCATCCTTTGAAGCGTAAATTTTAGTATACGAGTAAAAGATATAGTCTGGCGGAGTAAACTCTATCTTCACAGAATCATAAGAATATGCTGTCGCGCCTGTTACCAGAGACAAGCTAAACCCTGTCGAATGCGATGGTGGATCATAGGGATTTGGCACCGGATTAGGCCGAGGGATTTCTGTAGCAACTTCGTGATCGTCATACACCCCCGCATAATACGCTTCTAAAAGAAAAGTTGGTCGGCCTTGTTCATCTTCAGCCTTTTGGATAACAACAAACTGTTTTGTCGTCCAACCAGTTAACGTATGTGTAACCGTCACGAGATCAAGAACTTCAAGTTTCTGTGCAGAGGAAAAAGCAGTGAGTTTGCACCTGTAATCGGCGTACAAACTACGATACATCTTCCTTTTACATCTCCGAGAAGCCACATCTCTTTGGGTTATAAAATAACAAGTTTCTGTAAAGGGGATCTCACCCCTTAGCTCTATGTCAGAATCATCCTTTTCTGTGACTGTTGATTTCTTAAAATTGTACGAAGATTCCAGGAAATTTATAGTCACCACATTCGGGCGATCAGGTTTGAACCACGAAAAGGAATCCTTGACGATGTTATCCATTGTGAAAGCAAATTTTGAAGTCTTATCTGTCAAGCTCCCTGACCCATCTTCGACTTGATACCAATCCCAAACAGGTTTTAACTTGCCCTGAGATCTTATGACGCGCCCATTAAACGAAGACCACAGCAGCTTCTTGGCATCGTTAATGGACATATCTGCATCAAAGTTATAGTCAAATGTGTACCGAGGAGAACGACCCCAGAAACAAATATCTCTGACACCTATCCAATCAGAAGCGCCGACAAAGCTATCTGCTATTTTGATCGAGTAATACCTGTATGCTGTTGTGCCAGGATTAGCCACAGCATAATCTTTATAAGGATCAGTAACGTCATATTCTGTAGCAGTCAAACCTGTCTGAACATTAGTCCATCCGGAAGCTCCGTCAGCATACGCAACATGATCTAAATCAGAAGCTATGTTAGAACCTTGAATTGCAAAATTCTTAATCCCTCTATTGGTTGTTTCTTCATCTACATGGCTATTCACCATTGTTATTTTAGTAAGGATAACCGGGACACCCAAATCTACATTGAGCCTTTGTTCAGTTAATGCTCCGCTGGATGCCCATTGGGTGTGTTTTTGAGTTCCATTTATTGCTTTGTTCGCATCAAAAGAGAAAAACGGAGCATACTTTTTTGCACTCCGATACGAAGTGGCTTTAACAGAAGTTGAATTTGGTCCTGGTGGTCGTATTTGTCCGCCCTGTCCGGTAGTGGGATACGCCGCACAAAGCTCCTCAAGAGATAAAAAGGCATTCTCATCTAATTCAGCTGCTGCGTATCCTTCAACATTTCTGTACCAGTCCCACAGTATAACAGCGGGATTTCTTGAAAAAGCGGCTGTTCCTCCACCAATGGGCTCACATTTATGGAAAAGGCCTTCGACGAGAATAGATCCGAATCCCCCAACCTGCGTATTCTTCTCTAACTTAAACCCTGTATGAGCTACTCCACGGTATGCGCAAGACTCAACTGTGAATAAATCATCTCCTTCCACTTGAATAGGGTCTTGAGTTCGTGTACCATTGGAAGTATTTTTATAATGAGAACTATCATAACCTTCGTCTTCTCCTCCCACCAAAGTTTCATAGCTGCCTGCTATTGCACTGCCAGCCATATCTTCTGTAAAAACAATATCATTTCCCGCTGTCCCAGCAGTCACAGCGGTTACAGTGAAAGATGTTGTAGGAAGAGTAAAGGAAGCAACCACTGTTTCTAGATCAGCGTTAATGGCGACAGTTGCATTGTAACAAGCTGCCACCTCCAAGATACTATTAGTAACTTCCCCTGTGCCAGAGCGAGAAGCTACCCATGTAAATGTTTGCGTGCCGATAACAAAAGTCTCGCCATTAGTGGGAGCTGTTGTCATCAGCAACTGCCCTGATGCCTTAACAACCTCATTGTACCATTTCATACCTGTCAGGGCATCCCACTCGATGTTATTGATTTTCCAAGCGAGGATAGATTCAATCTCACCTTGGCTATGCCCTACAATTACCTTAAGCTCGTCCTCTTCAGGATCATTCGAACGGATAATATTACCTGCAATCAAACACCGGCCGTAACAACGGGCAATCTCTTTCCCTTCTTCTACTGTGTAAATTGGAGTATTACCTTGATAAGTAGAAGAGTTCACCGTCAAGTCCAACGTCATAACATCTACAAAGGTACCTGCTGCATATCCAATACCACCTGCAACTACAGCAGCGGCAATAGTTGTGCCGACAAGACCAAGAGGCATCAGCGCAAGAGAAGCTCCGCCAGTCCAAGCTGCAAGAGCTAAACCTACAACTACACCTATAATTCCCAGTATATCAGCAAAACTCATCTTACAGCTCCATTTGTATGTTGACAGAAACTTGCTTAAAACCCGCTTTCTTCATATCTTTGGTAATCTTTGGGACTGCCATTACCACGCTTTTTGCACTGTGGCTTCGGGCCTCTTTTCCTAATGCTTGTATCGACTCTGTAGAATCTCCGTAATCAAATAGGATGGTAAAATAATTACTCAATGGAGGGACAACGCTATCAAGCGCAACCACATAACCAATTATATCGATTACGAAAGGATCAAACTCCACCCAAATATGAAGTTTTGGATTTTCAATTCCCTCTGTGAGCCACTGAATATACTGAGAAGGAATAACTGGAAATAATTTAGATAATTCCTCTGGTGTTTCAATTCGTTTAATCATCCTATGCTTCCCTCCAGATTCCTATGTGCATAAAGCCGCCAAAATTAGCCTTGTTATCAGCGCTTGGACCGTATGCTTTATTTGATTGACAGCTATCCCATGTTTTTGCACAGCCTTTATAGACGGTGTATGTGGTCGTGTTATCTATGGCTGTTGGAAGTCCAAGGTCAAGGGTAATTGTGTCGGTAGCGGCATCAAAATCTTCAACCTTTCGATTGTAAGTTACTCCAGCATGAACAATTATTATAGATCCATAGTTCCAGTAGTCATCAGCTTGAGTCAGAGCATTATCAACCAGCGTTGTGCTCGTCCCTGAATCGGCTGTTCCTATCGCTTTCAAAGTTGTGATGTCGGCATTGCCATCTATATTGCAGGCTGTTCCTCCAAAGGTAAGATTACAAGTGTTGGTGTATTTTTTGAGGAGCACTTTCCGTTGTAACGGCTTTCCCTCTGTTGCTGTGATCGTAACAGATTGTCCACTTATCTCTTTTGGCTGCTCCATAAAACCCAGGAACAATTCATTGTAATAGGAAGCATCCCCAACTGCATCAAGAAAGATTCTTTTAATCGATAATGTCCTGCCCTCAAAATCATAAGCATCGATGTAGGCAGATATATCCTTTTTCACATTGTCAAAGTTGACAGAGACCCTTCCAATCTGTCCCTCAAGAGACTGCGACACTCCACCAAATGAAATCGCTTTGGCTGTATAAACATTTACCCCTGTTGGAAAAGTCACGTCTGTCATGTAACCCACATATCGCAAAGTAAGCCCTGTAAGAGAAATTTCGAACAGAAGCGCGGGTCGCTTTTGCTGTGCATCTATTTGAGTAACTACAGCAGCAGGAAGGCTTTTCATGAATTATTTTCCTCTAATACTATCACAGCATCCCAAGCAGTAGCCCTAAGCGTGTACTTAAAAGATCCAAATACCCATCTGCCAGTAATGTCTCCTGTGGTGATTGCCAGAAGGGTTTTCAAATACCCTGGAATATATGCATTCTTCCAAACAAAAGAAGCGTATCCGGCATAACGAGCATTGTAATGATCAAATAGGATCTTAAAATTTGCATCTGTCATACCTTCGAATTTAAGCTCATATTTCTTTACCGAAGTAGCACTGATATTTTGATACTCCTTCTTCATAGTCTCAGACTGAGTAATCAAGGTATTAAAAATTGGCTCCAAAGGCTGAACCCATGTAGGTATTAAAGTGAAATCACTAGCAGCCATTATAACCTCCCCTTGAATATGGATCTAATCTGTCCATCATCTTCGTAGTTTTTAACAACAGCGTTCGGAGCTAGCTGCATGGTTATTTCAGAAGCTATCACTTGCATAGCCTGTCTTTGGGTATCAAGATCCTGGAAAACAGGATTCTGTAAAATGACATTGATTTCTTTTGTTCCTCCACCATTAGGAAGAACAACAGGTATTCTGCCAGATGGGATAGGCACATGAGCCTCTTGTATAGATCCTGTCTGATACGTTCCTTTAGCATTTGAGATTCCACCCTGGTCGTAAGAGGGAGGTGCTGCTTTGGCAAGCAGCGCTATTTGAACAGCAGCCATGGTCCCGATAGTCCCAGCCAGAATCATTGCACCATATCCATACGGGGGACTTCCAAGTGCCCCAACTACAGCTACACGAGCAGCCATGCCAGCTTGAATTATTGCAAAAGCTTTATACATCTTGAAAGCGTCAGCGCTTTGTTTACCACCGGCTTGTGAAATCTGCAAAAAGGTACTCGCGATATTCCCCGCAGATGTTTGGTACATTCCAATTCGAGTTTCCTGCATCTCTTTTTCTCTTGCTGCAGCTGCCTGATCTTTGTGTAATTTTAACACATAATATTCATCTACACCTTTCAGCATCAAGTCCAGATTCTCTTCCATGTAAAGCCGTTTAAGGTCTTCTATTTCTTTAAACACTTCCAAACCTTTGTACAACTTATCATCATCTTTCGAACTTGGAGGTGGTTTTACTTCTGTCTCCCCTTCAGGTTCTGCAAAACTTCTTCCTCCACCAGAGGACTTTCCTGCTGAACCGCCTCCGAAAAAGCCCGATCTCTCAGCAACAAGATCCATCGCAGCCGCTGCCATTTCTGCTTCTTTTTTAACCTTGTCTAAGTACCAGACCGTTCCTTTCATCTGAGCACGCAATAACATGTAGCTAGCTACTGCAGCTCCAGCGGGACCCCCATACAAAATGCCTGCAATAAGACCTGTACCTGCTGCTCCAATCATACCTGTAGGTAATCTTTTATACAGTTCATAAATATCTTTGATATTTTCATATATGCTCTTGATAGTCCCTTCAACATTCTGAGCAATCAATTCGCCGTTTGCTTCAACCCATCTTTTGACTTGATCCCCCATCTCTTTAACAACGAGCTTTCCTTTATCCAGCAGATTGATTATTGCTTGATTCTTAACAAATGCATCGCCAGTAACTTCGTACAAATCACCCCATACATTTTTAAGCTGCGTCAACCGACCACCAAAAGTCTTGGCCAACATCTCAGCAACCTTAAATCCACGCGCTGTGAACTCCTGGATAATTCGCATTTCATCTTGGGCATCCGTTGCTTTTCTGAGAGCAGGAATATACCTTCTCAGCATAGTTGTTTCACCCTGCTGGGCAAGCGCAATATACATCGCCATTGTGCTGGCACTTCTTCCAGTTGCTCCGGCCAAGCCTATCGCCTGTTTTGCTGCTCCTTGCAATTGGTCAGAAGTAACACCAAGATTTTTCATCAATGCCATAAGCATCAGAACTTCTTCATCACCACTGGTAGTTACTTCTTGCATTGCAGATGCAAATTTTAAATGCCCTTGGTAAGCAGCTTCGGTGAATTCTTCAGAAGCAATTAGAGCAGCCTTTAGTGACATCTCAGCTTGCTCTTGAGCGATAGACAGCTCAATAAACTTCTTGACCAACCGACTCATGCCATAGATAACAGCAGTTCCACCAATAGCAAGCAAAGCACCTTTCATCTTACCAAAAGTACCCGTTGCTTTGCCAGCTGCAGCATCTTGCTTTTTGATAGAAGTAGTTGACTTGTCAATGGTGGTAGAGAACTTTTTGATGTTCGTCTGCCCAGTCGAAGTATCAACTTCAAGTATCCATTTTACCTTTTCCGACATTGTGTCTCCTGCTTCGGTAAATCGTGTATGAGTTTAGCTTGTGCTTCATCCCTGTGTTTCATATCATCAAATGCTTCTTGCTCATTAAAGCCCTTTAAGATCTGATAATAATAAAGCAGCTTTCTGTCCCATCTGTGCAATCTCACAATCTCAAATGGGCTCAGAGAATACAGATCCATAATCTGCATCTCAATATAACCTTCTGTAGCAGGATCACCACCTTTCTTTTTGTTAGCCTTCTCAATCTTCTTCAGCACCTTGTCTGTTAATCCGAGGTGCTGTCGAATAAAAAATCCGCAAGCGTTTCCCTCTCTGTGGTTAATAGCCCAACAGCTGCGGTAATAGCATCAAGATGGTGACCAGTAATTCCTGAATTAACAAGCGCTGTTTTCCTCTGATGATTGTCGGTGATTTCATTCCCTTCCTGATCAACGAACTTCATATCAAGAGAAGCCAAACAAGTCTGCCACTGTAATTCTTTGTGGTAATCCTGTACCTTCTTCTGATATTTTTTATCGGTGATATCAAACACTTTCACAGGAGAATCCTCAGTAAGTCCGAGTTCTTTCCCCAGTCTGGTACCCTTTTTGATCACGATGGTCTCAGTTGGAGGCTCAGGGAGGGTCTTCCTGACAGCCTCCTGAACCTCCAGAATTCCAAGCGATTTGATGGGCAAAGCAATCATGCGTTCCTGCCCATCAACTGTGATCTTGAGATCACAAGTACTATTTGACAGCAAAGAAGTCTTACCGATAACAAATTCAGTAAGCACAGGAATCTTCTCTTTAACAACAGCACCTTTCTTTTTAGTCATGGTGGTTCTCCTTTTTAGTTTTCTGCTGATCTAGAGACAGATCTAAACCAGCTTGCATTCACACAGAGCACAGCCTTAAAGCTCTTTAAAAGCAGTTCTTGTCGGAAGCTAGTCCTCAACAGCCGTTCCAGACGTAAAGGCCGTATCTCTCGTCACTGTGCCATACCACTTTCCCTTCAAGGTAATTGACACGCCATCTTCCCCTTCATTGATAACCTGCTCCAACAGAGGAAAGAAAACTTCATTGTAATGAAATACCATATTCGTAGCACCATCAAGCTGAAACTCAATATTGCTGGTCTTTTTGCTGGAATCCTTAAATGCAGGATTAGCATTGGAGCCATCCCGTTGGGAATCTGCCTTGGTGGTTGCGATTGTCAAGCTATGGACTGTATTGCCTTCCAACCAATCCATGAGATAGGTGGAGATTGTGGTGTCCTCTATCCATGCAGAGAAAGTGATATCCACAGGTTCCATCACAGGAGCATCCCCACCTTCGATGTAATGAGCGTTGGCATCCATCACCCCTCTATCCAACATGAGGATCTCTTCTGTTATCGGTTGTCCCAGAGGTCCGGAGAAATCCCCTTTGTCAAAGTCAATCTCCAGATAATACGGAGTTGCCGTTCCATCGTACAATCTCAGCTTTCCTTGTCTGTTTGTAAAAATCATTTTTAGATCCTCCTAGTATCGGACTGCCAGCCCGTGTATTTTCTCAATTACTCCATAGACAAAACCTTTGCCGCTCAGAGTAACACCATCCTCACCTTCAACGATTGACTGCCCATCAACCGGGAAATATGTTTCATAGTAAGCTCTTCCAAAATTATACGTTGCACCAACAAACATCATCTGGACATTCACCGTCTTTTTTGTAGCATCCTTGAATGCTGGATTAGCATTCGTGCCATCATTTTTGGTCGTCCCTTTTGAAGTCGTTCCTGTTGCTGTCCAAGTCCCTGTATTTGGATTCCCGCAAGCCAAAGCAAGAAAGATGTATGCTGCATTTGCGACATCATCCAGAAGACAAGAAAATGAAATTTCAATAGGCTCAAAGACAACTCCATCGGCTCCTTCTATATAATGCGCGTTGGCATCCATTACCCCTCTGTTGAGTACCAGGATCTCTTCTGTCAAAGGTCGTGCAATAGGTCCGGAGAAATCCATCTTGGAAAACTTCATGTCCCAATATTGCGCGTCAACAGGACAAAGGATATCGGCATCAGGGTTAGTTGATGCATCCTTAGTTGTTTGGACAAGGATGTAATAAGTGGTGGCATCAAGCGCTGCATTCACTGCGTTTGCCCCAACAGCCCAATCTTTTGGAATAGCAAATGAAACATATCCATCAGCGGCAAAACAATTGTCGCTAACTGCTGTCCCATCCACCAGAGTCAATGCAGTTGAGAAGTCTGTCCCATTAAAATAATAAGCCTTCATCAATCCCGCAGCAACAGCATAGTTAGTTCCACCACCTTTAAGATACTTGAACATAGCAAACATTGAATCTGATCCAAGTAAAGCAGCGCCGGTCTTGTTGGCTATGAATGCTTCTGCAATGCTGGCATCATCTGTATCAACAGCAGCAGTTATGTCGTCATATGTGGTTGCGCCATTCCACTTGACGATACTTGGAGATAAGCCATCAAGAGGTGCTGTGCCATGAAGAACTGCAGCTGAATCAAATATCCTTAAAGTTCCTTGTCTACCTGTTAAAATCATCGCCATTGCCTCCTATATCACGTGCAAGAATGAACCCGTTATTTTAAATGCCACTATGCCAAATTTTTCCATGGCACCTACTTCGTATGAAAATGTCATCTGGATTATCTGGCTGTTCAACTGCTCATCATCAGCAATCGCCACCCTGATATCAGAGGCTAATTTTAAAGCATCCTCAATAGGTGTGTCAAACTTCTCTACATATCCCCAAATTTCAATCGTAATCGGGATCGTGAATACTCCTCGTATGGCTGTTTCAGAAGCACCACAAGTGACCTCTCCCAAGCACAAGAAAGGGAATCCTTCTGCATCCGGTTGTGGGACAAAAGACTCTTTTATGTTTCGATCAGGGACATCAAAATTGTAATCCCCTTCGCCATCAATACCCTGCAGCCTGGATATCACCCGATTGATGATATTTTTTTCAAGGTTTTGTTTTGCCAAAGCTAGCACCAGCCCTTTCAAAAAGCCGTTCAACACCCTTCATTTCATCTTTAACTGCAGGAGCTAAAAATTGTCTCTGAGGGTATTTTATAACTGCATTCTTTGTTGTTACCGTCAATCCAAGTTCGTGTACTCTGCCATACCAAATATCCGTTCCGACGATACCACGAATAATCTTGCCAGCAATCTGAACCAAATATGTTAAACTAGATCTCAAAACTCCTGATTGAACATTCAAAGGAGTACCACCTGTCAAGTATTTTTTTTGAGAGGTGGCTATGATCTTTTCAAGCCCTGTCCCCATAGCTGTGGCTATAAACTTGGGAATCATTTTGCCTCTGCTATCAACCCCAGTCTTCCAACGCTTAAGCTGTGAGGAATCGGACTTCCATTTCATTACACATACCTTTCGGTAAATTCGATAAAATCAGGCAACAGATTCCCTCTCAACTGTGTGTAGCTAATTGAACCACCACCAGAAGATTGCCCTTTGGAAACCACACCCCAGCTGTTGTTCTTGGCCTGTGTGAACCAATACGCAGCTTGTCGTTGTAAGATAGCCTTCAACCATCCTGGGACATCTGCATCAGCATACCCAGCTGTATACGTCACCTTGATATTATTTCTTCCTCTGTTAAATTTCCCGATATAATACACAATGCCAGTTTCAGCATCATAAGTGTAATCAGCAGCGGCCACCAAAGTATTGGCGCCATACTCCCAAACCGGATCATCATACATAGAAGCGATGGCTGTCACAGGATAATTTTTCAAGTAAACTTCACCCTCACTTCTATCCACAGAGTAATACTCTGTTCGCTCTGCACTTGCCCATACCATATTCGTAAGTTCATCCCACATGGACAACACACTCGTTGCCAGAGAAGCCAACAGAGTATCCCATTTCGTTTCGGCAATAGCCATGCCGAGTTCGGTTTTTATATCATCCTTATCAATGAATGCCATGTTGATTTCCTCCGTGCTCTTGGATGACTTCTACTAACGCCTTAGCAGCGCGCTCCCAAGTAAAGTTATTCCTGATTCTGTGGTGCGCCATCCAGCCCCGATGCAATGCTTTTTTATAATCAGAAAGGACAGCATGCATCTGGTCGCGAAATTCACAGACATCCGGAAATGCTATCTCTGTGTGGTATACTTTTTTATCCTCTCCATCAGCTTCAAAGGTAACTTCTCCCGGCCCGAATTTATAACCAACCGGATATCCAACAGACTCATCAAAGAAATCTGTAACACCGCTGTACTCAGTACTGATGCAAGGCAATCCAGTGCGCATCGCCTCAGCAAGAGTAAGCCCAAAACCTTCACCACGAGTTGGGAATAAGAAGCAATGCGAATTGTGATACAGCTTCACAAGGTCTTCTCGAGGAAGATTCCTTCCATCAAAAATAACATTCCCCATTCTACGCAGCCCTTTAATTTTGGTTGTCTTCAAGTAAAGCTCAACTCCTTTTGCCTCTAGGAAGCCAGCATACTGCCATATGTGTGCAATCTCCTGCCAGCCCTTCCGTGGGTTTGCCGCGCCAACCCATAAGAATCTGAATGGCTTGCTCTTCGGCATCGTCCGTTTAACATAGGTAAAATCTGGAGTGATGCCATGGTTTATAACAAATATCTTCTCCTCAGGGAAATACTTAGTAAAAAGCTCCTTCACCCATGTCGATGGGACCAGCAGGAAATCAGCCTTCTGTATCGGAGCACGATATGGCTCTGGAAGCGTAGTTCCCTCAAACATTGTGAACAGCCAATTTGACATTCCTGGCACCCTGTTTGCATAATAGTCAGGTGAGGTAATTATCACTGCATCCTTCGCCTCTTCTGTTATCTCTGCAATATCCCCAACATACTTTTTCAGCGTTTCATTGTGAATGGTATATCCGTATGCATTGCCATCCCGTACTGCCATGCTTACTGCCCAATGTATTTTCGTCCTGTCCATTAAATCATTCCCCTTATTTTACTTTACAGATACCCCAACCCTTCACCGACTCCGATTCCGATCATAATATCGCCTCCTTTAATCTGGCATCACCGGGTCTTCAGGTCCACACTTTTCTGTAAGTTACAAATCCTTCAGCAAATACACCTTCCTCAGAAACAAGAGTTCCGAGAAATCTGCTGTGATTAACCATCAAATCCATATACCGTTTTTTTCTTGTTACCTGTGACTTAAAACAACGCACTAAACTCTTTTTAAATGCTATATCAATTATTGAAAAATAATCCGGCACATAGCCATATGATGTTGTGACCAAATACCCTCGCAAGTCACACTCTGGATTTCTACCAATTGCCATCCCAACTTGAAAGGCACGATGATGATCCTGATGATGATCCTTCTCGTAGGGAAAATAAATCAAATCAGGCTTAACAGCATCAAGCACACCCACTATTTTCTCAATAGAATTATCCCCATGGAATCCTAACCATGAAGCATTTACTTTTACAGCAGCAGCATCTTGCTCTTGTATGCGCTGATCAGGATTACCACCCAGCGCGTCATCAATCTTTATAATCGCAAGTGTAATCTGATCTCCTGCAACACAATGCTTCAGCAAGGTTCCTCCGCACCCTAATTCGATGTCGTCTATATGAGCGCCGATTGCCAGGACTTTTACCATAGCTTGTACTCTCCTTTGGCAGTGTGATACTTAAATCTAATTCCATTGCGTCGTAATTGGTTTCTCACCAGTTCTGATTCACAAGTAGCAAACCCTTGTACCCTTCTTTCAGTAACCATAAATATGGCCGCATCTGAAAACACCCTAACCAGCCCATCCTGGGATGCGACAATTGCATCAAGCCCGAAGAGTACCTTGTCAAGCATTTCCTTCACAACATCAGCAGCCATAAAAACAGGATAAGCATGCTCTTTAATAACAACAGCCGGAGTTCCCGCTGCAAAACATCCAGCAGGAAGCTCTGTGTTGATCAAAGATCTTGCCGCCACAACCACATTATCACCTATCACAACGCCAGGATTCACCCATGCGTTAGGAAGCCAGACGTTATCTCCTATCAACACCGATCCCCACTCTGTAGGAAATCCTTGATCCAAGGGAAGATAAGCGCCGTGGGTGAATATCTTTGTTTCTACGCCTATCCCTACCTGCTCTCCGACAACAATCCCTCTTGCTATATTTAATTGGCTGTTCTGTCCCATGTGCAGCCAACAACCAGCCTTCAAGCTTGCCTCTGAATCCCAGCAAGAGCCACCACCTATCACTGCGCCATGATCCAAATAACTTTCTATTCCAAGCTCCACACTGGTTCCCTCGATGTGAGCACCAGATCGAATAATAGAACGATCTCCGATAAAGCCATGCTTCACTTTGATGTAAGCGCCTTCTTCAATTGTGACATCTTTACCAATTTCTAACACATCATTTCTCCCACTCCTTTATCGCTCCCTCAAGCAAAAATGCCCCTATGACAGGGAAAGGATAAAACCCCAAAACTTTATCAGCAAAGGTATTAAAGAATTCCTTATAGTCCCAGCTGTACAAATGACGTTCCAAGGGGTTGTGTTCCCATTCTGCCTCCCCTTGATCATACCCATTCGTCCAAGAATTAAACTTATTTATAGGCAGGGACACCCAGACGAATTTACACATATCAAGAAGGGATCTTATCAGATTAACAACCTCTTCTTTTTCCATGTGCTCAGCCACATCACCAAGGATTATCAAATCATAATCCTTTACATCATCAGAAAGAAGATACTGAGCAAGCGTGTGTGGCATCACCTTATTGTATTTGCTACCCAGATCATATTTGCCGACATACTCAGCAAAAGGTTCTAACGCATCCACCTTAACATCAAACGCTTTTGGGCTATAAACACCAGCGCGTGTCTTGGCAATCTCGATGCAATTGATATAAGCTCCTGCTCCAGCTCCGACATCAAGAATAGAGGTAATATTCTTTTCTGCCAGCATGTGGAATAGCCAATCTTCAAAAAGTCCTTTTCCTTGCGAACTACTAAATGGCATTTGATTCCCCTCCAATTAATTTTTTATTCTATTACCTTCCCAATCGTAACCAGGATACACTCCCCACTTCTTCCACTTCTTGATAACATAATTAGGAAAAACATAATGCGACTTAACTGCCGTTCCCATATTCAGATCATGAGCAAACCAATTCGGTGCCTGTTCCTTTGGATTGAAGGGGATTGTGTCATCGAATACATCACCGCCTTCATGCCAGAAAGGAAAGGACTTAGGCCCGAAGCTTTTGTGAAAATGGATATTGCAGACTCCTGGAATCCACAGCGATGGATCAGGCTGTGGGAAAGTCACACAATGCATAAACCCAGTCAGCTCTGCATTTTGTATAAACTCAACTCCAAGGCCAGCTCTCCACAGATGGACATGAGGATCATAATAAGAGTATCCATCAACAACTTGTTTAGCGTGCGGTGAGCAAGCACGATATCCCGGCATGACAAAACGATCTGAACCATGCCGAACAGAATTGTACTCTGCCAGCTTCCCGCTTGCCTCTGCCGCACGCACCTGCTCCCAAAAATGCTCTGTGTAGAAATCATCAGCATCAATCTTCAAAAGCCATTCAGGCTCAAAAACTTCCTCTGCTCCCTTCAGAGCCAATGACCTAAAATGAGGCTCATCATAATCAGGGTGAAATCGCGGTAACCCTGTGCTGATTTCTTCCACATGCAGCGGAACCTTATCCCCAACGATAGCCTTCGCCACCGCAATAGTGTCATCTGTGCATCCTTGGTCTTGGATGTAAATACTATCAACATGAGGAAGGATGCTTTTCAAAGCCATGTCAATGTAATAGCTTTCCATCCCGCCTTCACTCAATAAAACCATCCATGCAGTTATCTTCATGCCAACTCCTTTTCGAGAAGATCTGTTAAAAATCTATAAGATTCTACAAGTTTTCTTTCCATGGTCCCTTGCCAGTAATTCGTCTTCGGCGTGAAATCATACATCCACCAGCTAAGATCTCCGGTTGGTAGTATCGGCTGGGCACCAACTTTAACTGCTGTGAGATATCTCGTGTCCAAGGGAAGAATATAAGTATCAATTCCAAATACTGTTGCTGGTATTGCCGCATGAACTCTACTTGAAATACAGAAAGAAGTTTGCATCAAAATTTCTTCAAAGCGCTTGATATCTTGAATCCATTCAACCTCCCAACCCTGCCCAACACACCAGTCCCGATCAAGAGGGCACATCGTGACAACTCGTGGATCATAAGTCTCCTTAAACCATTTCTGAAATTGAATAAAATCAGAAGTGTACACCGAGTCACAACTTTCGTTACTGATGCCCTCTGAAGGGTTTGTAAAAACCAACAGCGGTCTTGTTTCCCCAGCTTCGATATTCTCTGCTGCATCGACAGAAAAAGCAGCAGGACAAATTGTCTCGTGAGCCTTAATCCCAATCTCTTCAAATACTCTTAAAGCAATTTGATCTCTAACAACTATCAGATCAAACATGGAATAGATTTCTTTTATCTCCCTCAAGGAATCCTGCCTTGTTGGATCTGGTCTGCCTTTGCCATCAACTTGGAATAAGAACTGTCCCAGAGTGTTTGTTGTCAGAGGGTAACAGGACCCTATGCCCAGAGCAATTTTCTTACAACTTATATTTTCAAGCAGGTGTTTTAATCCCTGCACTTTATTACTGCGATTACACATATCCCACAACCAAGGTGTTCCTGTAACGATCATTGCATGGTATCCATCCGAAGCATATTTCTGAACACAAGAAGGATCTTTTTCAATCTCTTCCACATTACAAAAATCAAATTCAAAATCAGCGCCAGAAATTCCACCAAGGAGTTTCTTGACTCCTTCCAGAATTACATGATCACCAAAATTGGTGCTGGTTGTTGGATGAACCAATAAAAGCCTACGCATTATTTTACACTTCCTCCTTTGCTGATTTGCTTGTGAATAACTGCTAGCACCTCTTTGGCAGTTATAGCCTGCATACAAGGGACCTCACCACCATTACATTCTTTCTCCCCTCTGTCCCAGCCAAACTGCCTGTCCCAGCAAGGAATACATCTTGCGGCATCCTTTTTATAAATGGGGTGAGCAAACTTGTAAGTTGAACACCGTGCTTCTGGAGGGATAGCCCCATACAGAATTACATTCGGGATATCCAAAGCCGCGCATATATGACTGATACCTGAATCCCCACACACAACCGCAGAACATTGCCCAACAAGAGCCGCAAGGGATCTTACTGAAGTAGTGCATCCTGTCGCATTAATTATATTCACCCCAAACCAATCAGTGCGTATGTCGCTAAGCAAAAGCCAAATGATCTCTTTTTTATTCAAAGCAACTAATTCCTGATATCGCTTAATATCCCAGTTTCGGAATCTTGCATAGCTGTCCAACCCAAGGGCAACAATTGGCTTCTTTGTATTAAGTTTAGATGCCGCCCATTTCTGCTCTGGCGGCAGCACATTATACACAAGTTTGGCATTCTTTACTTTGTGAGGATCAAGTCCGCACAACTCCATAAAACGATGTATCCTGAGTCCTTTGTTCACTTCATGATTCCGTTTATAATCTTCAACTTGATTCTGTAAATCAATAACTACACTTCGGTGTTTCAAAGCTGTGATGTTTGCTGTGTGGGGCAACACTTCTTTGATATCAGGATTCTCTTTTAAGATATCCATTACATCAGCATCACTCACAACATAAATATCCTTGCTTGGATTATTCTTTTTCAACTCTCTGATAGCTGGCGTGAGCATCAGAAGATCACCAAGTCCACGATTTCTCAAAATCAGAATAGCCTCTTTGTCTTCCTTTTGGATCTCTCTTTTGCCAAGAAGAATTTTATACACCACAGAGGTTCGGCTACCACTGCATTGGTGGCGTATATTGTGCTCTCCTTTACCAAAATTAAAGAGCTTTCCACAGACAGCACATTCAAAAGTAATATCGGGAACCTCAATAAATTCCTGTATGCTACCTCCACAATTTTGGCAGATCAAAGACACCGATCCATTCAGATCAGAAAATACAAGCGCCTGTCCGCATCCTTTACATTTCAGAGACAATTGAGCCATCTGCGCCTATTTCCTCTCTACAACGTAGACGTATGATTTACCAGCAGAACACTTATGTCCTGTGATCACATCATCATCAGCGAAAACCACTTTACGAGCATCACAGGAGTCGCAAGCCAAAACAACATCAGCATTAAATTTCATCAGCGAAGAGCCACACATAGAACAGCACAGTGTCGTACGTTGTCCCAGCCTGATTCGGGTTGTCCTGCCGCAGTTATTGCAAGCAAAGTTAACAAACTCTTCTGGATCTTCCGGTTTGGTTTCTTCCGGAGGTCCTGTAGGATCTTCCGGTTTGGTTTCTTCCGGAGGTCCTGTAGGAAAACCATCTTCTCCCAGCTTAGGATCATCCTTTGGTTTATTCGGCTTTGCCAGATCTGTCAGCTTGGAATCTGTCTTCACATCTTCTTTTGATTTATTGCCTCTCTTCATTTCGTCTTCCTCCTTTTGCTGTTAATAAGGAGCTGGGTGGGAGGGACGATGCTCCCACCCAGCTCTGCGGCATTGACCAGGAAATTACCTAGCGCTTACTAAGCGTGAGTAAGAATCCTGACAAGCCCATTTGCGAGACCGATCTTCAAGGCCCAGCGGTTTCTGATCTTGAACCGTGTTTTGTCCGTAGTCCACAGACCGTAAGGATCAACTTTCAACGTCATGTCTGCAACCCTCTTACCGACAGCAAAGTACCTCATGTTACCGAAGGCACCGAAGGCAGTATTGGCCGCAGAAGTACCAGTGATCTTGATCACCTCCTCGTAGGGGTATCCCCATATCGTCGGAGGTATGGCCGATCCAAGAGTCTGCAACCAAATCGGATTACCAGCCGTATCCTTGAGGATACGAATGATGTGGAGAAGCTCACCATTGAAGTAATACTTCCCGCCGTTTTTCTTCTTGCCATCCAGCTTGGCAATCATGTCGGACAGATTGTCCCCGATCATATCGCTGAAGCCAGTGGAACCAGCACCGAGGACAACAGAATAACCACAAGCCGCAGACAGGATACCAGAGCATCCACCATAGGTACTTGTGCCATCACCATTGAAACCGGCATCATCGATGGACTGACCAACTGCTTCGGCCATCCCCTCTGTAATCCAACTTACGATATCAGATACCGTATCCTCCAGAGTTTCGTTGTTGACCACAGAATAAGCAGACAGGATCTCTGCCGTCAGATCAACATCAGTCTCTTCAGGGTTGGATTCATTGACTGTGTTACCCCAAGACGTGGTGATGCTCCCGCTCTCAGAAGGAATAGTCTTGGTGTTGGAGCTCATCGGCCAGATCCTTGCATTGGCCAGGATCGAAGAGTTTTCACGCGCAAAGGCCAGGATCTCGGATTCAAGGATATCAGGAACAGGGAACACATTTCCAGAATCACCGATGTCAGTTGCGGTGCTCTTATCAAACTGGCCATACTTGCCGGCTGCGATGTTGTTGAAGAGTACGCTTTTTGCAGCCTGATTCTGGAAGTATGTCGCCTCAACGAACAGCGTCATATAATCCGCGATGATTTCCTTTCTGGATTCATCGATGATGTGCCCAGGATGGCGATGCTTATCAATCAGAGACTGACCCTGGTACGCCATCTTATATCGCGTATACTCTCCGGATGCCATCCCATCCTTCAGCTCATCAGGGGTAAACTTGGAAACAGGAAAACCCCTGCCGGCAGCTTCTTTGTAAGACTCCAGCTTTTCCTCGACAGCAGTCATCTTCTCTGCCATCATACCGACACCCTTCATCGCCTCAGCGAGTTCACCAACAGTACCTTCAAGGCGCTGCACCGCAGTCAGCTCCACCTTGCCGGTTTTCCTGCCAAGTGCTTCACCATCTTCATTATACAGCACGACATTGGTACTCAGAATCTCATCCTGAGTCGCCTCGCGCATAACTTCGCCTTCCTTCACAAAAAATTTCATAACCACATCCTCCTACTTCTTCGTTAATGCTTGAATCTGTTTTACTGCATCAAGCAGAATTGTATTCATTTTCTCAGCAGCAACTTCTCCGAGAACCTCTTCCGATGCTTGCTCCTGCCCATCCTTATCGTCAAGTAAATCATGACTAAGGACGCTGGAGTAAACTGTTTTTGGTTGGCCGGCATCTCCATTGTCGTTTGACTGGAGTTCCGCGCCTTCGATAATCTTTGCAATTAAGTTGCCAACAGCTTCAAGCAAGTCTAACTGATTCCTCGCAAAGCCGGTGACAGAATCTTTCTCAAGTTTCAGCAGCTCGTCATTCCATGCTACGAGCCAAATTTCAAGCGTTTTGTTCTGTTCAGCCAACACTTTCATATTCTCTGTAAGAGCTGCCATCTCGATATCCAAAGCATCCTTATCAGCAACCAGCCCTTCATAAGCGTAAGTCAAATTACCAAACTTGTCTTCCAATGAAATTTCCTCATCAACTTCCTTCTTGGGAATCTCATCACTGCCTTTTAAATCATGCCCACACTCAGGACATTTTATATCTTGACAAGGCTTACCTGCATCCTTATCTTCATGATAACCACATTCTGAACAGACGCAATATTTGAATGCCGCCACTTTTGTCATACCACCTTCTTCCTCTTCATCTGTTCCAGTAAGATCATCCGGAACTTGGTGAACCTTTGCTGTCTCTTCTTCAAAAACAATCCCCTTGCCCACCTCTACCAACTCCTCAAGAAGTTCTATCTTCTTTGCCTTCCCAAGCTTCCAGAGTCCATTACCATCAAGATGATGAACAAGCTCTTCAACAGAAGCATCCCCAAAAGACTTACCGCTTACAGCACTCTGAAGTGCAGCAGGGTTGCATCCGACAGGGCAACCACTCAACTCCAGCAATTCCTGCTCAGTAAAAACTCTTGTGTACAGCGGCTCTTCCTGGCCTTCCACCTTCTCCTCGATGTTATTCCACTTCTTGGGAATGAAGCCAACAGAGGAAGCATTGATAACTCGTTCATTGTACAGCTCCAGAATCATATCAGCGAATGGATTCAACCCGATTGTTGGAAACTTCTCGTAGAATTCAAGGCGCCAAGGAGAACGCTTCCGCACAACTTTCGTTGCCGCAGCAAGAGGCACACTTGCATAATTATGAGCCCAAAGGAAGACAGGGTTGGTGAGAAAATTTTTCAGATCCCAGCCATCTGTCTTTACGATTTCACCATCCCGGTCACGTGTCTCATCTGTGCCAATCATCACGAGTGTACGCTTATCAAGATCAACAGCTTTGATAACTCCGGAAAGGTCAGACCCAAAAACCTTCTTGCCATCCTTCATTACAACCTTGCCTTTTGCATCCTTCAATTCATAAGCCATTTCAAGCCCTCCTGTCCAATAATGTTTTAGCTCTCATCAATAACGGCAACTTCAATACACCGACAATTTATGACTTCATCAGGATCACCATTCCAATCACCAGGATAATTTAACTTTGATCTCCCGACTGTCCATGATGCATTGATGGGAATCTTCTTCCCGTGCATGCCAGCATGTGTATCGCGAACACGCTCATCCATAGCGGTGAACCATTCTTTATATTTTATGCCTGCACTTTTCATTGCAGTTTGTCTTGCAAAATTCTGAGCGCCAACCACTTCTGTTCGCGCAATTTTCTTCGCCCGATAAGCTGAAGTTGTAAACACAGAGCGAACCCTGCCAGCGATTTCCACAGCACCTTCACCACCCTCACGGCCAGCAATTATGTGTCTGCGGATGGAATCCTTCATCGTGTCTACCACGCCACGGACCTTCAAAGGTTTCAACTGCAAAAATTCAATAACAGCAGGATTGCGTAAATCAAAAGCAATATTAATCCCCACTTCGGTAAGAAGACCTGTCCCAGCAACCTTAACAACCTCTTCATATAACGGAGCTGAATACTTTTTAATCAATGTCTTCTCTTCAGCAAAGTTCAGCTTCAAAGCGCTGGCAATGCTCTTCTTACTAAGTTCAGCAAGAGTCTTTTTCCGCATCCTAAACAGCACAGCCTTAACTCTACTGGTAAACTTCTTTTCGTATGGCGCCATAGAAGTTATTGTACGCTTCCAATGGATCTCCTTTGCCGCCTCCAATAATTTCACATCAGCTTCAAAAGTTTCTTCTTCTGGCTCTGATTCTACTGTCGGAGTTGGTTCTGGGTCTTCAGGCTCATCAGGTATCTCAGGCTCGTCCAAGATAGCATTCTCATCAATAGGCTGCAGGTTGACCGGAGCAAACCAATAATTTCTCCAAGGCTTTTCATCGAACCCAAGCTCCAATCGTTTGTTCACTTCATTGGCTGTGTATCCCATCCTGCTCAAGAGCACTGCTGTATCGACCTTTCCTTTAAAATCCTCCTGTAAAGCCTCCACAGTAGAGATATCATAGATAACCCTGCGATTAGGAGTTGAAGCGAAGAGGGTGTGCCTCAGGGCGCTTGCTACACCCTTCATTATCGGGATGTTAGTATCCAACCACCACATCTTCTTTTGCTCTCTTGATGTAGCATAATTCAGATTGTCAGTTATCCCCAGCACAGACTTTCGCATGCCAAGGCATTGGATCACTTCATCACGGCTCAACTTCCTCAGATCAATATACTCCATGTCCTTCTGGGAAAGCCCTGTCGCATCATATTTCAATCCCTGTTCCAGCAAAGCAATACGATGCGACTTCTTAAATCCTTTGTGCCGAGTTTCAAATTGTTCCTTTGTTCGTTTAAACTGCTTATCCCCAAGACGATTCTCAGTTGAAAGGACTCCTCCTGGTCGCGCTCCTTCATCAAAAAAGATTTCATTATAACGTGCTGCTTTATAATCAGATCGCAAAGGCATCTTTGCAGCTTCCAGAGGTGCTTGTCCCATGACCAGATCATTGGGATTCCAGAACTTAATGTGAGCAACTTCTTCAATCGACAACGGAATGCTGTTCTTAATCTTGCCATCTGCAAATCCAGATGGGGAATACTCCCACCCCACAAGCTGATTCGTAATCGGATCAATGGTTGGTGACATATGATTTTTCTTTATCACCCACAATGAATCAGGGACCTTGGCAGTAAAAGGAAAAGGAACTATCCAAATGTTGCCATCCAACAGAAGATGCCCAACAATTGACTGTGTGAATAACTCTGATGACATCAAATGATTCGGGTGTTCAAACAAAGTCTGCCACGGATCATCAGAGTTAACAGATTTCCAATTACCATTAACACGTTCTTCAACAACCAATGGTGCCTGTGCTATGGCTCGCCCTGTTGTTGAAATACAGATATAAGCAATGGTACTCTTCTTGTATGGATTTGAAAGTACACCATCTCCATCATCTTCCATCTCCTGGCCACGAAGGAAAACAGAATCCCAGGCAGCAGTAGAAGATTTTACAGTCCTTATAAGGGCATTAAGTCTATTCATTTTTTATTCTCTCCAATAAGGAAGCTAATGTTTTTCTGAATGATAAAATTTACGGCATCCTGCACCGCTTTGATTACCAGTTTCCTCGCTTCTCCTTTGGATTTAACACAAGCAACGATCAGTTTCCCCAGCAACACAGTCATCGCATACAACCACCCACCTATTGCACTAATGATCATCACCCATTTTATGCCAATTAAAATCTGATCCATCACATCCCCTTTGTTACAATCGTTGGAAGTAGATGCCCATTGAGATGATTCCGGCCAACCCTCACATACATATCATCAGTCACCATCATCTTGATAAAGTCCCCGCCGCGCTTTTCGACCTCAACACAGACAGGCGCTCCTGCTTCAGAGACCACACACCCCACCCCAAGCACTTCGTTTGTCTCTCTTTTCAATATCGTTACAACGGTTTTTCCTCTAATCATTTTACACCTCACAGATATCGTACTAAGTCACCTGTATCAACAATATGTTTCAGGTGAGTGAAAATGCCATAACGTGAAGGATCTATCCCGTGGTCCCTGAATTTGATTGGTGTGTCTATTGGTCTGCCATTCCGATCCTTCTTCCATGCGTACCCTTGAAACTCTTTTTGCAGGTTAATAGAATCAGGATGGATGTGCAGGGCAAATCGTTTCATAAACTCAATACCAGAGTTGACAGCCTTGTCAGCAGGGAAAACGTTAAAGCCAGCTTGTGAAAACTCTTCGATCCTGTCAGGCTCAGCATCATCCATATACATCTCAGGTTTGGTGAAATCATCGATGGCAAGATTTTCCTTTGTCAGCGTTATGAGTTCCGGAGTGGTAAGCTGTGACTGGTAAACCACTTCTTTCAGATAGATGTTCTCCAGATCAACATCAATTCCTATCTCAATGACAGCACTGGGAGCATTGAATCCAAAGTCAACACCATAAACAGTCTCATAAAAAGTACTCGGCCACACTCCTTTGTGTACTCTCCAGTTGGAAAAGATAAGATTCTCAAGCTTGCCCCACTCACCTTTGGCATATATCCGGTGATAGTTGGCATCCTGCAGTATCAATTTCTCCAGCTCAGCAATATAATCGGTAGAAAGAAAAGGATTCATTTTATAATTGGAAGTAATTTCTTGGCTATCTTCTGAAGGAGCTTCAACAATCTGGCTTTTGATCCAATGGAATTCGTCAACAGGGTTGAACGACAGGAACATCTGGTTGCGCAAGCCCCCACATTCAGGGGAACTCAGACGCAGTTTTAATATCTGGAAGTCCTCGTATGTAAACTCAGTGGCTTCCTCTAGGAATATGTCATTCCAATCTGAGCTTTTAATCTTCTCTGGATCATCAAGGGAACCGAAATGTAGCCACGCATCATTGAAGTAGTAATTCATCAACGTCTTTTCTGCTTGGACATACTCTGTGTATCCCCAATCGCGTATCATGTTGATGAAAACTGGATATGTTGACAGCCGAAGCGAAGGCAGGGTTTTGCGGAGCACTAAGATCTTGCGACCGGGGACAGCAAGGAACCTCTGAGTCAGGAGCTGAGTTATAGAGTAGGATTTGGAAGACCGCGCACCACCCCGGTTCACAAGAATCTTAGCGTCACTCTCTTCATTGGTATAGAACACCTCTGTGGCTTCGATTTCTCGTGCCTTGACATTGGTAACATTCTTTCGTAATCGTGGTCGTTTGCCTTTTGGTCTCGCCATGGATCTCCTAATTCAGATACTGCAATAGTGGTACTTGGTCAAGCATCGGATTGATGAACCCGTTGCAGTCATATATCGAAATCATCTGGCCATCTATTTCAAAGTGTGATCTCGTGGTCATGTTTGCGCTTGGGGTCATCCCTGCCGGAAGTCGGAATAGCAAGTTCGTTCCTGTGATCTGAATTACTGTTTGTTCCAGCCTTGCTTTGTACATGTTGACCCCTGTTGTTGAATTTCGTTTGTATGCCCTTTGACCCTTGTTGTGTGTCCCTTTCCCTCGGTTAAGTCTTTAAAACGATTTAAGCCCATGCTCTGTGCGTTTGCCGTGGGCTTATTTTCCTCTTTGCGACCCTGTATTTGCTTTCCCTCTGCATTTAACTTATCGAACGTAAAATTTTACGTTCCCTTCTGGGTTACCTTTGCTGTCCATTCATTTCCATTTAAAGTGCTGGAGTGTAAAAAGTGGTCCAAAATTTTCGGGGAGGGTGAATGCCACTTTCCATCTTTCTAGAGAATCGAACACCCCTATCCCCTCTTGGTTCTCTACTCCTTGTCCGTCAACGTTATCCTAAGCCCACCACAACCATCCTCTTCAATATCCTCAATGGTTCTTCCTATCAGCTCTGTGATTGAGAAAGTGCCTTGGATATTCTGTTTCGTTATATACCCATCTTCATCCCAATCAGAACGCTCATCATCTACATCAGGACAAACTAAGATTATCTTTTCCATCCTTACCCTCTGTCTGTAACCAACCTTCTACCTCTGGTTGCTCGGTTACTCCAAACTTATCCATCAATCTATCCATTGCTTTCTTAGCTTCTACCAGCACTTTAATTGGAAAATAGTTACGTGGATGGGCTCTCTGTACCAAATAATGAGCATCCACTATCAACTGCGCTTCCTTCTCCTTCCTTCTCCTTTGTTGTCTGCTGGTAGTTCATCTCTTCTCCTCCACTCCCACCTTGGGCAGCCTATCTACCAAGGCAGGAGGCACTACAGGATCATGCTGCCACAAGGCCATTATGTCTGCCATCTTCTGTGTCTCTGCTGCAGCCCTGAATGGGGCAAGGAGCCATCCAAGTAACCTTACCCATACAGACCTATCAGTTGTGCCGTCAAAGGCTCCTCGTACATCCTTGGCCTCTGTTATAGCAGGGATTCTTTCCCCTACTCTCTTCTTACATGGCTTCATATCGTCCTCCTTTAGCTCACTGCTTGTTTTGTTTCTTTGACCTTCTTCTTTGCTGGCACTATCCTGATAGGCGCGGGTGGTACCTTCTCTTTCTCTCCATTGTCTACATACCCGCGCTTCTTCCCTTTGGTTGTGAGATAGAATTTGACCGCCTTGAAGTGATCACCACTTTCCTTATCATCTATCATTGCCAGCAGCTTACTTTCTGCTGTGTCAAGGTTTGTATCAAAGACCTTCTCTTGGTATTCCTTCAGTATTTTGAATCTATCAAGGTAAGCCCACATGACTGCGTACTCACATCCGAGAGCTTTTGCTGCTTGGGTGGGTATTCCTTTAGCAACATACAGCGCTGCTTTGATTTCGTCGATTGTGTAGGTGTAGGGCTTCCCTCCCTCGGTCTGTTTGCCTGTGGAGAGTTTCTCTGCGGTGAGCCTCATGCGGTCCTGCTCTGTTGAGGTAAGATCTTTGTTGAGATGATGCTTGAGCCGTTCTCGGTCTGTATCAGAAAGAGGAAGGCTGAGGATGCTTTTAGTTTGTTCGCTGTCTGGTTTCTTTCTTCTTACCACTATGCTGCCCCCGACTGGTTGTTCTTTACTTGTTTTTTATATGAGTAATTATGCCGTCTCCCAGGTATTTCCCCTTTATTCTTTTTCTTCCCTCTATCTTCTTCACTCCTACCTTATCCCCCGTAATACCCTTTGCATCCCCTATAGTCTTCCTTACCTTCTTTGTTCTGTGTTATCCTTTTTCTTTAATAATTACTGTGTTTTCCTTCATTCTACATTATTCTTTTCTATGGGTGGATATGTTATCCTTTTCTATCTGGTATGTGTGGTACATTTCTTTATTCAATATCCTACATTTTTCTTTGTATAAACTATCGTGTTTCTGTGTTGGGATAGATTATAAGTTAAATGCTTTAAAAACTATAGTTTTTTTTCTTTTCTTTCTACTTACTTAGATATAGATGGGAATCTGTGCTGTGGTGCCCTTCCTAGTTGGGTTGTTGTCCAGGTTCTTTGCACCATCTCCAGCCACACAAATGTTTCATCTATCCGTATAGGATACCATGCATACCAGTTATGCCAGTACTGTAGAAAGAATCTCTTCTTTACCTTGAATCTCATTTGTTCACCTCTAACTCTGTCGCCCTGAAAGCGGAACAACCACACACCCATGATAAGATCGTCCAACCATCTCTCTTCTCTCTCATTTCTTTAAGTCCATTGCCACAGAAAGGACACTGCACCAATGGGAGAATCCTTGTCCAATTTGGATCTACCATGCCCTGCACTTCTTCATCCTTCTTCTGTGCTTCGTATGTTTCTTTTGCTTCCTTCCATCCCTCTAGCCAATCTTTCAGATGATATATATATACCCACGACCTTGGCTTATACGGCTGGACATCCATAGGGTCGCAATCAGGAACAAATACCTCTCTGCCTTTCCTTCTTCGCGCTGATGGTGTTTCTGTCATTATCTTTCCTCACTCTACTATCACAAGTTTGGTGTTCTTTGTCTTCCGGTAAGCATACACCAGCCTAATCCCTGTTTGCTCAGCAATCTGTATTTCCTCCCCGATAAGATATCCAGCTTTAGCAGGGTATTCCAGATCAGGAGACCACAAGTAATTCCCAACATCATCATGCAAGGTTATAATCCTATCATATGTATCTTTGTCCATCTCCCAGATCTTTTGAATTGGTCTTTCGTGATAGATGCTAAAGATTTTCGCTGGATAGATCTTCTGCATGATTACTTCTCCTTGTTGGTGCGAGAGGCAGAATTCGAACCTGCATTGCGTTCCTACGAAATTAAGCAGACTCAAACTGCCCAAACTCAGATGCTATCTGATACGTTACCCTTCCGCCACTCTCGCTTTAAACAAGGCAGGGTAAGCAACTGTCCTCGGATTCTAACCGTACACAGCCACCACTCACAACCGCATACTTACCCTGCCACCTTAATCTGTGAGGAGCCGACTCAAGGACTGGTACTCATCGGTTGGAAGCTCAGCACACTTCACTCCCCACATTTCAGCAATTGCTATACTCCCGGAGGTGCTTTATCTGCCGGCCCAGGAAGTGCCGCAAACTCCGGCAACGGTAGCACTCTTTCGTGATCAGTGATCTCTATTCGGTTAAAGTCCATCCAGTAACCGTCAGGGACCTTACCTTCGCTGTTCACCTTCTGCGAAAGAGACACCTGTACACAACCGTAAAGATCAAACACAATGGAAGAGATCCTGCCCTCTATTCCTGATATCTTGTCCTTCCCTTTCTTACCCAAAACCTCTAAATATTCTGCAATTGCTTCTTGGTCCATTTCCTTACTCCTTTCCTTGGTTAAATTAGTAAATCCAAATATTCTGCAAGTAATAGCTTCTGAATCTCCTTTCCTTGGATGGATGAGGTTGATTCCTCTTTGGTGTCCATACACCTATGACACAGACATAACTGGTCTAATGTTGGAAATACACTAAAATAACCTGGGCAAGCGCAAGTTCTACCTTTCGGATGTGATTCCCAAAGGCAGTCCTGTTTTTGAGGTGTCTCGCTTACTTTCCTCGACCCAGGTGGTGGCGATGGCCTGATCGCCCCAACCTCTTCAGGTCTTGGATTTGATTGCTTCTTGCCCATCTTTACCCCTCTTCGTATTTTCAAGATACATTGAACTACGGATGATAGAATAATTCCCGCAGCAAAGCTGATGGATAATCCAACAAAAAGCCGCCATGCAAATTCCCACATATTGAAATCACCCTACTCCGCACAGCCTGTTAATTATGTCTGCTGCAGCCTCCCAGTATGACTTATCACAGGTAAGGTCCGCACAAGCCTTTTCAGCCTCTTCCTTGGATATAGTTTCCGGATACACCTTGATGATATAATAAAGCTGCTCTGCTGTGATTCCCTCGTTGGCCATCTTGATCTCCTTTTTACTTTCCCTTTACTATATTATCGCGTTTTATGAAAGTTTTTGATGGTCTTCTTACAACTTTTTAGCAAGCCATTCAACCAGCCGAACAAGCCCCAGCGCTTTGGCACACTCTTTAAAGAGGGCAATGCTTGCGACATGTAATCGCTCTCCTGCTGTTGCAAGTGTATCGTCATAGGCTTTCCTCATGTTTGTGTACCAACGCCAGCTACAAAATTACTGCGTTGTTCAGGAGTAAGATTTTCTAACAGTACAGCTTCCTTCATTTCTCTCGGCAGCTCGTTTTTATTTGCAAAAATTCCACTCAAGTGAAAATACGGACATGATCCATCCTCTAATGCAAACCGATACGAAGCCACATAATTAATGACTTTTGAAACAGTTATCATTTCACTTATAATTAAATGATGCCCAAAATCATCAGTAACAGTAAGACAAAATTCATCTCCGGGAAGCACATACCAATCTACTTCACTTAAACTCGTGATTACTATCATTTCCTCTCCTCACAACCTCTACTTCATCCAATCCAAAGGTTAAAATCCCGCCAACCTGTTCCCACCAGCAGTGCTCATAAAAACACATTTCTGACACCAGCACTTCTTCTCCTGGCATTATACAATCCACAGCTTTAAGCAATCTGACCAGCACGTGTTCTTCTTCCTCTTCTATCTCGATGTGGACTGTTGCCAAGCCATTCATTTCTCACCTACTCAAAATGTCTAAAATGCTTTGTGTGCTTTCGGTGAATTGAAATACCGGCTGATCATCCAACTCTTCTGGATACAAAGCATCAACAACATCATCTGCAACAACCTCTTGATTCTCCATCAGTTCTCCTTAATGCTTCGCTAATTCAATTTCATTGGGCTGCTCACCGACAAGGACCAGACTCTCAACCGTCATTCTGAAAATGTCCTCTGCAAAGGTCTTATGCCCACCACCAACATACTTCCGCAAAGCTTCGGAAACTGTATCCGACCCCTTCAATGCTTCAGATAAAATATTGCACCCTGCATGAATATTATTATCGATATAATACAGCTCATTTATGCTGTTAATTCCAAATTCTTTCAGCCGATCTTTATGCACTCTGTATCGTACCTGCATCAAGCCATAGCATTCTTTCCCTGACCTGGAAAAAACATCAAAGGAGCTTTCCCGGTATATCAAACTTATGACAAACCCTGTATTCAGATTATACAGATCACAATATTCCTCGACCGAAGTACAGATCTGATTTACGATGATTTCATCAAGCTTGGGTTGCAGCGTTTTCACACGAGCGCGTATATCAATGTTCCCAACCACTCTGTGATACGCAAGCAAATCTGCCTCCAACTCGGCTATCTGTTGAAACTGGATCTCTGATTGTGCCTGTATTTCATTAGCTTCTTGCCGCACATTTCTGTGAGAAACTGACCAAAGAGCCACAAGAGCAACCACAACTATCATTGCTAACATATTACAGATCTTTCTGTTATGTTTTAATTCCACAATAACCCTCCTTTTGCTACAATGTTTTCCTACCTGAAGGATAATACTTTGGTAATCGCTTACGTATCTGCGATTTGATTGCCTCTTCTGTCCGACCAAACTTCAGCGCAAGATCCTTCACCAAGATATCAAAATGATCTTCAAGTGTGATATGCTCAAATTCAGTCCAATTTACATTATGACGAGGAGGAGAATCTGGAATGATTTCAACTGAGTATTTTGATATCAGCATGATAGTGCTGGGAAATCCAGCAGGATTTATGGTGTGCCCCTCAACAAGAAATGCCCCAGGATAGGTATCACCACCATCTCGTACATTAAGGGTTTGGCCAACGTAAAAACGCAATAAACATTTCCGAATTTCAGTAGTATCCAGAATCCTCACTTTTATTATTTTATGTGAGTTCATCGTCCTGTCCTCCCCGCCCATGGGAATCGGTTATCCGACCCCCATGAGGGACAATATGCTGCTTTGGTTAATAACAACTTCTTCCTCTTTGTTACTTTACTACATCACCTTGGATGTTCTCTTCACCTTTGTGACTGTAAACACCTTATCAGCTGCAGAGATGAAATCAGGACTGTGCGTTACCATAATCATCTGCAATCCAAGTTTCATCGATACCATCTTCAGCATCTCGCTCGCAGCCCCATGAAGATCACGACTCAACCAACGAAAAGGCTCATCCATGGCAAGTACATTACGAGGACGAGGACGAGACAAGCTCCACATCGCAACTAATAGGCCAAAGGAGGCAACATTGACCGGACCTCCGCCAGAGCCAAACATGGGATCGAGCCTGTCCTCGCCTCGTAGAAAGTATATATCAGCTTCCGTCTTGTTTCTAATATCAACTATCTCAAGTTTCAATTCATAAGGATTTTCAAAAATTGCTGCAAGTGCCAAAGTACCCAGCTCAGATACATGGTACTCCAATTCAGCTTGCGTTTGTTTGGCAACCGTCTGGATGATGAATTGCGCCTGTTCAGCATCAACAGCTTCTTGCGAAGTGCGGGCAATCTCCACTTCGGTGTACTTTATATCAGCAAGCAGAGCGCGATGCTGGCCTTTGCGCTGATCTATGGCACTCCTCAGTTGGCTAATCATCACTCCTCCGCTTCAAATCCCAACTTTTTTAAATCCTTATCCTTAATAACCTTGCATTTTGATACCCTAAACTTCCCATCTGACGCTATCGGAATACAGGCTATATCCTTCCTGGTAAACTCTACCAACTTAATCTTGTAACCAAGTTGCCAGTTCAATATGCACCAATCGAGAGTCGCTACTGATATTCCATAACTGCATTGCATGTTTTCATTCACATCAGCCTTGACTTTGATTACCTTACCAATAGTGTATATTATCCCCCCACGTATCGGGCCTTCATCCTTTTGATTGGTAAGTTTGTACGCTCTTATTTTTCCAACTTGGTCAAGGAGTAGATAGAGGGGAGAGGTTAGATATTTATTAATACCACCAGCACCCCTGAAATCAGCATTCCTAAAATCAGCATTCCTGAGAACAGCACCCCTGAGAACAGCACCCCTGAAATCAGCATTCCTGAGATTGACATCCATGAGATTGACATCCATGAGATTGGCATCCATGAGATTGGCATCCATGAGATTGGCATCCATGAGATCAGCACCCCTAAGATTGGCACCTCTAAGATTGGCACTCCTGAGATTGGCATCCATGAGATCAGCACCCCCGAGATCGGCATTACTGAGATTGGCATCCATGAGATCAGCACCCCTAAGATTGGCACTCCTAAAATCAGCATTCCTGAGAACAGCATTCCTGAGAACAGCACCCCTGAGAACAGCATCCCTGAGATCAGCACCCATGAGATCAGCACCCCCGAGATTGGCACCAGTTTTAACCGCCAACTCTACAGCCATCTTTAATGATTGTGTTTCAACCGAAAAAAGTGTATTCCCACTTATCCTACACTTGATTTCAAATTTCATAATCCCCTCCTTGTTAATATCTTCATGGCTAATCATCCTCTTCCTCTGTCTTCTCAACCAAAGCTTGCTTCAGCTTCTCCACTCCAGCATCACGTTTAGTGGTATCTGCTTCAATCCCTTTCGTCAGCAGCTTGTACTTTTTCTGAGCTTCTTCAACAGAAGAGCAGCCATGCTCCTTTTTCAACTGCTCGAGCATACCGGCAATCTTACCTTCTGTCCGATTAAAATCTGTTTCGGCCTCGGCAATATCTCTAGTCAATTTCTCCAAATCTCTGACAGCATCAGACATTTCCTTTTCTCCTCTCAGCTTTATATTCCTTTTTATCCATCTGATATCCAACTCGTGACATATTTGAATTTAAAGTTATCTGTCCAGAAGCACGAGTTCCAATTTTATACCTCTTTCCTGCTCCTACCTGATACCTACGAAGATGTGCCAGCTCCTGCCCACCATTTTGCCTTCTAAATTTCTTTGCTAATGTTCCTCTCATTCCAGCTCTCCTTTTATACTGGTATTGTTATCTCACCATTAAACTCGATATCATCTAAAATTCTTTCTAACTGGTGTTGACGCTCTACATGATCACCAAATCGTAATCCCATGGCATCAAGCTTGGTTATCTCTACCTCATGATAATTTATTGCTGATTGAAGAGTTGTCTCAGGAACAAATTTCTTGTCACCAAGAATTACATCCCTCTCTGCCGACGTAAAGATAGTAGAATTATCCATTTCGTTACCCCTTTCCACACGCTCTTGATATCAAGGCTTTAATTGCCCTGGTCACCTTGTTTTTTGAGTAAAAAGATTCAAGATTTTGCACAAATTTTACTTCAACTTCATAACGAGTATTCACACTCTGAACAAAAGCTTCAGCACGGTCATTGCGTTCCTTCTCCGAAGCAATGTGCTCACGAGAAACAACCCCTTCTTCAATCGGAAGGAAGACCGGCTCAACATCATTCTCATCAGCATCCCATAGATACACTCTTGGCTTATGATCAATCTGATCCGCCTTCAACCTCATCATTGAACCGGGATTAACAAGCAACCGGCCATCAACCTTTTCTACAAAAGGCATGTGATTGTGACCAGTAACTATTAAATCATAACCAACAACCCGTTTCAAAAGTTTTGCTGAGTCGGTAGCAACCAACCCATGCCAAGGCAACTCACCCTGATAGGTCATATAATGAGCAAGGAGGACATGCTTTTTGCGAATATCATCCTTGATAGGAATTGGTTCCTCTGTCCAAGGGCAACCATTCACAATAAATTTGTCAAATAACCCTCCAGAAGAGATGCCATTCTTGGTTCCAAGCACCTCAACGATAGCTGCAGCTTCTAACAACCCCAAGCTGGAATTATTTAACAGGCTTAGATTATGATTTTGCAGATCATGATTCCCGGCTACTGTCAGAAATCTCCCTTTTGGCATATTCATGATTGCCCATGCCAGAAGGTAAGGTTGATTGTACCAGGATTCAAACAGATCACCTGAATCCAGAATCGGTACATTGTATTTCCTTTGGAGATCAGAAATGAAAGTAACTTTCTTCTCCATCGCGGCAAAGAAATCATCTGTGCGGCAAATGGGAACTGCTGTTCGCAGATGCCAATCTCCAGTCAAGATTCCGTGTATGTTTTTAACTGTCATGGATTTACCACCCCCACCAGAAATCTAATTTACTCTTAGGTGTACCACTGTCAGTAAACTTAAGGACAAAGATGCATATCACCAAAGCAGCAGCCCAGATTGAAGGATAGAAAAGATCCGCCGAATCAATGTAATCATAAAATGCAGGTCCAAAGAAATACAAAATTGATATCAACACACCAATGATAGAACCAATAATAAAAAACCAACTTATCATTCGTAACATCTTAATCATCATTTCGTCCTCCTGATATATTATTGTGTTTTTGAAAAGTTTTTAACAGGATCTCTATCAAAAGGCACACCACAGAGAGGGCAAACATCAGGTAACTTTTCCTTCAGCGCAGAAACATCAGCCCTAAGAAAATTAATCTTCCTTTGAGCTGCCAAAACATTTCCGGTCAGAACAAACAAATTACCTACTTTATCAGACCTGATTTGCAGCTCTCTACTTGTTGCTGTTAAATCCTCTGTACGCCCTTTAAAGGAACATAGCACCCTTTCCCTTCTCAATGACCTATTAAGGGCTACAAGGTACTGCTCTGCGGTTTTTATAGCGGTTGCCTCAGCTTCTCTTTCTCTAATTAACTCTGTCTGGGTAACTAAGCTGTCAGCAAGTGCTTTCTGGCTCACAAATACTGCCGCCTTATCCATAACCACAACTGTTTGTGCAATATCAGTCAACAGCGAATCAATCCCCCTTGCTTCACGTTCTGCACATTTTATCTTCCCATCAAAAATCTCCAGCCTCTTTAGTCTGTCCTCAAGCTGTTCCAGATTGCTGTACTTGCCCAAACCAGCTTTCTTAATTTCAAGTTCCTTTGTATGAAAATCACACGAATCTGAAGCTTCTTTTTTCATTCTCTTAATATTCATCTGGGCGATGTCTATTACTTCAAGATCAACTGTACGATTAAGAAACCGTGCAGCCTCTCCTCCGGACATGGAAAGCATAAACGGGGAGGCCATCTGAGAAAGGAAACTGAACTCAGAAAAATTCATCGCCTCTTTCACCTCAGCTGGGACACCACCCTTTCCCAGCGCTGTAAACTTTTCTTCATTCCCCTCTGGGTCTGCAATGATGTAACAGTTCTCTTTATCCGATCTCATGCGAGTAATCTGTAATCCGGAAACGAACTCAAGCTGAACCATAGTGTCACCACCCCACCAAGATCTGAAAGCATCCCCTCCTGGCCTGTTGTTGATGCACCAGTCCATTGCCTGAAGTAATGCTGATTTCCCTGAATCCGATTGGCCCACAAAAACATTAACCCCTTCTGAGAATTCAATGTTTACTGACTTGTGTGACATAAAATTTTGTACATACAATGAAGCAAGCATCCCTGTTTCCATCATCAATACCCCATCTCTTTTGCACCATAGCAAGCAATCAGTATTGCATCTGCTTTTCCATGATCACTTTTCAACGGTAAATCCTGTAAAGGAAAAAGCTGCTTAACTCGCACAATACTCTGCCCCTTACCCTTCGACATTCCTGACATCATAATCTTCTTCCACTGCTGCGGTCGGACAAGAGTATAAGGAACTTGCATACCAACGCATATTCCACGCAGAATACCAAACCCACACATGTACCTTCCTGCTGAAGAAATTCCTTGATCTGACATCGTCTGTGCCTTTTCTATAAAAACATGAGTCAGTTTATGAGCGGCAAAGATCTGACGCAAAACTGACTCATCAATCTCCTGTGAAGTCTTTTTCCCCTTTTTGATCTTGATCACCGGCATATCATAAACTTCCATCACCAACCGCTTACGATCTGGATGATGGTGATAGAAAGAAATCGCTCCTGTGAAACCAACATCGATGCCAGCAATAAAGATATCACCTGTCTCTTCCCATCCTGATGTTCTTCGTCTTTCCATCACAACACCCCTTCCTTTATGGCTTCGAGAACGAGGAATGGAAAACGATCTTTGTCGATAAACCAATCAATACCTTCTAGGGAGAAACCAAAACCTTTAGTCCCGCTAAATCTTTCGATAGCCCAACCAAAGAAAGCGCACCAACTTGTACTGTTACTTGCTTGCACCCACAGCATCCCGAAGTCATTCCATGTGTCGAAGGTGCGGTTTTCTGGTGTAGGTATTCTTTGATGATAAAAAATGTTGTCTTTTCCATATAAATCAATATCACAGTTTTTACAAAATTTGCCTTGTCCTGGCCTCCACCTCCATTCATGCCAGCATTCCCCCAAAAACTCCGTCAGTATCTTTCTATCTTTCTCTTCCATCAGAATTTCGCCTTTCTCTTTGAAGCAACAGAATCCTCAAGATCTTCCCATTTATCAACCACCGCATCAGAAAGCAAAACCTCCTGATTATTCTCCTCGATGTAAAGTGCCAAGCCTTGAATAGTTGAAAAATACTGATCATCCCACAGATGGCCTTTACTCTTTTTCTCCTCCCCATCCTCGGTGCTTTTCTTCCCCTTCTTTGCAACAACTTTAGTTGGCTTCTTTTGCTTACCAGTATCTGTCTTCATATCAAATAAATAATTGAGGTTGGAAATTATATCATCAACACCGTAATCAAAAAGGATTTCAACATAAGCCATCCGATATGGCTTACCAAGCTTATTCTTATCCACCTTCGCTCGCACACAAACTCCTGTGGACATCCCTTTTGAAAAATACTCTTCTGCTTCAGAAAGCACGAGAACTTGCGCAGCATAAAAATCCAGAGCCTTGCCACCTGTGCGCGTCCACTTCCTTCCAAACGTCACCCCTATCTTTGCTCGTATCTGCGAAATAACAATCAACAAACAATTCTTTTCTTTGATCTTCTTTTTCAAAACACGGAAAAAGCGCGACATAGCTTTTGGCTTTTCCATCCCAAAAGTACCCTTTTCGTAAATTTCACCTTTTGCTGCAGCTTTAACCTTCTCCTTTGTTATATCTATCTCTTCCTGCCCAACCAAAGAATCAAGAGAATCTACCACATATATCAAAAATTCATCATCCTTTGTGGCATCAAGTTCTCGGGACACATTTACCAACAAATCATCAACAGTATCACTACATCTATCGACATCATCTTCCGTCAAAACTTCAAAGCCATACATTTTTTGGGTATTGAAAGACAACCCAGCTTCAGCATCATCATAAAACCAACGAAGCTTTTTACCATATTTCTGTTTCGCTCTAGCAATAAGCTCAAGAGCAAACAGGGTTTTTCCAGTTGATTTATCACCAATAAAATTTACAATCTTGCCAAAGGCAAATCCACCGCCAAGGGCAAGATCAAGTGAAGTAGAACCCGAAGTGATGAATTCTAAATCACCTCGGGGTCCTATGCTGCCAACGCTGTGCTTAATAACTTGTTCACATAATAAGACTGGGGTTTTCTTGCGTCGTTCCACAATGCACTCCTATTGGATTTCCTTCTCTTTACGCGCTAATGAACTGTGCATTGAACCATCCAGAATGAAACCAAGCTCTATTGGATCAACACGCCAACGACCACCGACTTTCACCCCGATGCCGTATTCCCTACACCACGTAATTATAGTGACGCGAGTAACCTCTGCTTTTTCCTGCGCTTCAGTCACAGTAATATACGGAGTTGCAACCCCAGCCTCATTTTCCATAACAGCCTCCCTACCCTAAATCTCGTCCTGCGCTTCTACGCAAGCCTTCCATTTTTCACAATTTTTGCATTCAGGCTTTTCATCACAGTCCACACCCCAGACATACCCTTCTGGACACTCTTCCTCGGTGCCACCTTCTTCTTTGCTACTACCTTCCTCCTTGGAAGCAACAAGAATCAGCCCACGAATCTCATCTTCATCCTTGATGCCCTTCACATCAACATCATGCTCTCTGGCATAGGTACGAAGTTCGCGCCGATCCATGTCCTCCAGCTCTTCTTCAAGATCTTCCAGCTCCTTTGCCTTTTCATTAGCCTCCTTCGCGCTGTCATCACCATGATGAGGGACATCCTTCTCCTCATCTTTTTCTTTGGTGCCATGTCCATCAATTTCGGGAATTTCATCCTCACCGAAAAGAGAGGCGGCGATCTCTTCATAAGTCGGGGCGACCATGAGAGCATCCAAGGGATAGGTGTCTTCCAGGATTTCTTCTCCATAAGCGGTTTTACGCTTGCGGAAATTGAAAGACTTGTATTCATTGAATTCAAACTTCTCTCCTGAGGCACTTGCCCTTGAAACTTCACTGGCGCGAAACTCAACAGAGAAACCATCTTCCCGATCTCCGAAGGTGACCACCTCATCCTCACCTGATTCAGCCTCATCCAGAAGTTCCTTTTCAAACAGCCAATGGCTAGCTTCGAAAAGCTGAACACCCTTCTCCTCATCATTGAGGTCAATGAGATTGTAGACAACGCGCCGACTTGCCTTTGATACTTGATTCTCATCTTCGCCTTCACGCTTCAACCGTGCTCGCTCTTCACAAGCAGGACAAGGCTTTCCGAAGGTATTCTTAAGACAGATGAAAGAATCATCCATTGATCCGATATTACGATGAACCCAAACATCCAGAACATAGTCCTCAAATCCTTTCCTCATTCCCTGAGGATGTACATCTGAGGTTACGAGATAGGGAACAATATCGATGAGATTCTTTTTCTTGGTATTCGGCTTGAAAAAAGACACCTCATCAAACTTGGAAAAGTCAATCCAAGGCTTTCCCCTGTTCCCACCTTTGTTACGATCCTTGGCGCCCTGTCTTGTTTTATCTCGCAGGGCATCCTTCCGTTCTTGTGCTGTCGGTTTCTTTGCCATTATTTTGCACTCCTCCCTCTATTCATTTTATGTTTAATACTCTTTGACGTTTCTGTAACACGGTCATTTGCCTTCGCACTCGGCTCTCTCAAATCCAGACGAGCCATATACGAACGCTCCTCATAATCAAGCAGCTTGACACGATCAAACTGAATCCTGTCCAAAGCCACCTTCAAAATATTGCAAACGAACTCAGCCTCAATCAACGCTGCTTTTACATCCTGATGCCGTTTGTCTGTTCTGTATGCAGCCTCCATAACTGCCCCTGTTGGCGCCTTGCCATCTCCCTCCATCTGTTCTTTGATGATTGTTGATCTTATCACCTTCACAGCCTGATCCTTATTTTGCACAATCTCAACTGCGGCCACCCATGCCTTACCATATTTCCAAGCAAGCTCTGGATGTCTGGCATGCTCCTCCGGAAGATCATCTGCATCAATCTTCACATCCCCATCAAAATCAAAATCAGCAAGATCAAACTCTTTCAACTTTTTTAGCATAAATTATCCCCTTTCTGATTAAAAATAAAGCAAGCTGTGCAATAATGCTCCCGGTCTTGCATAACGGATTCTTGCTACCGGCCTATCAATCCGTAATTTCTTCACCACCTAAGAGCATATTCACACAGCTTACCTCTACTTATATTATCGTTAATTTCAAAAATTCTTAATGATTAAAAATAAACCTCATGGCAAGCCGCAATCAATCCCGGTTTTCCCGTATTATAAAACGGCTCCTTAAAACAAAGAAAGATAAGTGCTGCCTGATCATTTTTTCCACTCAACATTGCCTTGGACATATAATCAATAACAAGACGCCGAATAGATTCTGGTTCACCTTCCAATCCCTTCAATATTATACTCACCTTCTTCCAATCCTTCCCAGTTAATAAAGCCCGACAAAGTTCAATAGCTTCTGTCTTCTGCGCCTCGGCATCAAATACACCACGTAACATTTTCTTCTCTGGGAGATCCCTTACTTGATCAAGACAAACAAGCGCCTGTCGTGGACACCCATCAGCAACTTCTACAATCCTGGCGTATACTTCCTTTGACAGTCCTGTAATAGTGGATTCAACAAACTTTATCATCTGCCTGTCTGATAATTTCTGAACAGCAAATTGAGCACACCTATTTTTTACCGTTTTCAAAAGCTTCTCAGGTTCGGTAGTACAGAGAATAAAGTAAACATGTTCAGGAGTGTCCTCAAGGGCTTTGAGTATTGCATTAGCGAAATCTACAGTAATCCTATGGCATTCATCTATTATATATACCTTTACAGCACCCGACATTGGCATATATTGCATAGCAGCCATTATCTCGCGAGCAGTATCAATACCCCTATTATTTGAAGCATTAATCTCAGTCAAATCCCCCTCTGAACATTCCAGCTTACCCGCTATAATACGAGCCAATGTAGTTTTACCACAGCCACTTGGTCCCGATAATAAATATGTATGGGATCTATCAGAACGCTCCAGTACTGACTGCAGACTTTCTACCATTGTTCTGTTACCAACAAACTTTTCAAAACTATCAGGCCGTTCATCAATATGCAATGCCATCATTTTCCCCTTTTAATGAATATCCTTTTTATAATACCAACTCTCATCTACACCAGTTATATCCATTTCAACTTCAAGTGGTACATTTATCCATTTCCATTCCTCACGAATATCTTCACACATCACCCTCCGCAGCAAAGCACAAACATCACCTCGTTCATCTGGGACTAAATCAAGCACCATCTCATCATGTATCTGGCCAATAATAATGGATTCAAACTTGCCTTCACGCAGATGATCCTCCATGTGATTAAGTGACCACAATAAACAATGAAATGCCGGCCCTTGTATTGGTCTGTTAAGAACCTCATTCTTGGACATCAGACCGCCACACCTGAAACCAGTGAGCAGGTCAACATATCCAGTCTTCTGGTACTTCCGCCAAATCTTTTCCTTCCACTTAGCATATACAGGAAACTTCTCTTCCCAAAATTTTCGTTCAACTTCTTTGACATGGTTTTCAAATTGCCGATAAGTAGATACCCCATGCCTGCGTAAATGCTGGCGCAACAATGTCCCATCAGCAGTTTTCATTCCTTCCATATCCATCCACAGCGCTTTAGCATTGCGGGCATAGTAATCACCATAAAACTGTGGGAACACGAAATCATTCTTTCCAAGATGCCGTATGGGATTTGTCATTTCATCTTCGGTCAGAAAAAACAATTCCATTGCCTGATCACGGTGCATATCACTAGAAGGATCTTCAATGTACCGAATCATGTTGGGATCTTTGTGATTGCATGCTGACACCTTAACTTCAATCCCACCATAATCGGCACCCAGTATTTGCCTTCCAGGTCTTGGAATTATACCGGAACGTGTAAGCTCCCGCCCTTCTGCATCGCGTATAGGAATATTCTGGTAATTCGGATTGCTTGAACTGCTCCGAAAACCAGCATTAATATTTAGATTGAAATTGGGATGCATAAAGCCATTAACATCCTCACGCATAAATCCTAAGAAAGTATTGCGCAAGGAATAATAATGCTTATACGAAAGCATGTCTTCAGTAAATGGAGTACCAATCTGCTTTAACACCTCTTGATCAACTGATGAATTCCCTTTATCGGTAACCTTCGTTGGTTTGTAAGTATGCACCTTGTATAGCAGCTTTTTCAACTGAGGATCAGAATTCAAGTTAAAAGGAGAACCAACGACAGCAACATACTTCTTTACCTCATCAGTTTGTAATACTTTATCTCTAAAATGGTTGATCCTACGCTGTAAAACAACATCCTTTTTGACATAGTAATCGCTATCCATCCCAATACCGCGCAACTCAATATCAGCAAAGCTTTTGGCGCCAGTAAGAAATAAATTATTAGCCTTCGCCTGAACTTTGTTCATTTCATAAGGCTGCTCTTCACTCATCCGATAGCAAAACAAAGAATCCATACCGCAATAAATAAGCAGTTTTTCTAATGGACATTCATCCATCCGATTAAAAGAATGAGGGTCTTTCGGATCACTTCCCTTCTTAAACTCATCTATCTCTTTACCATATCCAAAACAACCGTAACGAACAGCAACTTGAAAATCAAGATTTGTTGTTGAACGGCGATCATCAATGGTATGCGCTGATAACATAGTATCCCAGTACCAGCCCTTAACACCGTATCCGGAAATCACCCGGGACCACGTTTCTTCAAATTTAATATTATGTGCCACTTTACAAATACCAGGAGAAATAAGAATTCGTTTTAACTCTTGCTGGAATTTCTTATCATCAAACATTGGCATGGCAAGTGCCTGTTCTGACGAAATCCCAAAACTAACGCATACAACGCGATGTCCTGCCTTATATGGTTTGAGCCCTGTCGTCTCATAATCAAAGGAAACCTTTAGGCAAGTAGACAGCGTACTCAAAGCTACCGTGGCAGAGTTTACATCAGTATAACAAAGAACCTTCGCGGCTTCATCCCCATAATCGATAAAAGGAACATCGTGCTCAACTGCGGCTTTAAGATGGCGTTCAAACAATACCTTTGCTGCCCCATTCTTACTTTCGGAAACAAACCTTGGATTATACATCGGGTAAACCCAAGCCTTCAAATCCTGATCTGGAATTTTATGGCCAACCCATTTTTCCAACGGACCAACTGCCATCCGATATCCAAATAGACTTTTATTTGCTGCCTTACCAAATACAAAAATCTTCTCAGGTTGATACTCCTTTATCACTGCAAGAAGCCTATCACGACAAGCATTCAATTCTGGATCGCTTACATCCCGACTTTTTGGTGGATGACAGCATACAGCATTGTCCCGCCAGCAATCCTTTTCAAGATCTATTCCATATTCCTGTAACAATCCTTTAACATAACCGGACCCGCTCCCTAGTGATAACTTCCCACGCTTGTCTTCAGTAGCGCTGGGGGCATCCATAAGCAGGAGGATACCTTTCCCGCCCTTTCCTGAGATAGTTAATTTTGGTGACTGGCATGTGGTTGCGAGCTTACAACTACCACAAAGACCTTTCTTCTTGGTTATCTTCTTTTCAACAGTGACAGTCCCAAACCCTTTAAAAAATCCTTGCTGCATTTTATTTCCTTTGGATATTATGTTAATTTAAGTATATCTTTTTTAATGACAAATAAAGGCTGTTTAAGATGCTTAGTATAAGAAATAGCCCCTTCAAAATCATTCACAACTGATTGTTCATCCTTTGAAAAATCAGAGTATTCTTTGCACCCATACTCATGTGGTAACCAATTTTTCCCACGACAAGCAACTACGTTAAAACGCCTTAAAATATCAGTGTCATTAAACACCAAATGAATGGTACCCTTTTTATAACAAGTAATTGTAAAATATGTACTCTTGATTTTTCTTGATACACCTTCAACAAAAGCAACCTCTATTGCATCCGATATACTATGATAATCACTCATCCCATCAAAATAATTCATTACCTTATCAATATCATCTAATTCATCTTTAATACCATACGCCAATTTCCAATTTCCTGAAAAATCATCAATAAATGGAGATGAATAATACCGTGCATGAACAGGAATAATTACCTTTTTGCCAACTTTAAAAGCCTTATTTGTCTTCCACCCATTAAAATAATGAATATTATCATCATATAAATTATCATCCGACCAAGTATGCCGAATAGTAAATTTATCAAAAATATCTAAAACGGCCTCAATCAATGTCTGCTCATAATTGTCAACCAAATTTAAAATAAATTGCCGAATATTGTTTTCAGTAAAATCAAGATTACTATGAATTTGGAGTTGCTTTTCAAACTCCTCTTTTTTCTTTGCCGTCATACGCTTTATTACTTCTGGGATTAACAAAGTTTTACGCCAAAATGAAACACGAACAACTTTCAATAGTTCATTTAAATCGTCCTTCATCATATCCGTTACCTTACCTGAAGTAGGGGCATGCTTATCAGGACTTCGATTTAAACGAATAAAAGATCCTATTTTTTTATAATTTGTATAATAATCAATAAGTGTCTGCGTTCCTATTAAAATAATCTGATTATATTCTGCTACCAAATCAAAAATATTACTTTTTGTTGCCACCTCATAATTTTCTTCAAGCGTTTCATCGTTTCCTTTAGACGTTGTATCGCCACAATCTTGAAACAAATCCTCTTCAACTACTCGTTCAATCACAATATGAATCAAAACAATTTCAACTCCTGTAGGACGTTCCGAATCCTTAAACGCTTCTTGAATGTATTCAATATCAGCATTCAATTTTTTTAATTCTACAACTAATTTCTTACGTATATTTGTGTACGGATTTTTCAATGTTTCTGCATTCAATAAGAAGACAATCTCACCACTGTACATAATGTCAATTGCTTTAAGTAAATGCTGAACACCAAAATCAAACGGCGGATTTGCAATAATAAGATCAAATTTATCAGGCCCGGAATATGTTAAAAAATCTGTATCAATTACCTTGATGCCTTTTCCCGATAATACAGCACGTAATTCTGGATCGATTTCGATTGCACAAACTTCCCTTTCAGCACGGGATTGACTTTTCAAATACTCACAAATATCCCCTTTTCCAGCAGAAGGCTCTAATATATAATTTGGTCTATTCTTTACCTTTGCCCACATCTTTGCAATAAGATGTTTTGGTGTTGGATAAAAGTTTAATTTATTTATTAAAGCCCCCCTTCCACGTTTCACACCCTAACCCCCATCACAACACAGAAATAACTGTTATCCTCTTCACGAAGTATCATCCCAAGTTCTGCACAATCAATAAAAAAGGAGTCTCCTGAGATGCCCCCCACTGCATCAATCAAATACTTAGTATTAAACAACTTCTCAAACGGCTCTCCATCGTATTCAATTTTTATGGTGTCCCGAACATCCCCAAGATCCGGATGTGTCATCGTCATCTCAAGCTGCCCTTTTGAAAACGACAATGACGAAGCCGAATAATGTTCATCAGTTATCACTGCCATACGATTCAATGCCAATAAAAAGACACCAGTATTCACTTCAATACTGGCAGTAACCTCTTTTGGTATCACCCTGTTGTAATCAGGAAACTCAGCATCAATAAATGAAATTCGCAGGTTCCTGGTATCAGTCCTAAGAATACAAAATGAATCACTGATACCCATTTCAAATTCCTTTACGCCCCCAGCAAATTGCTTGATCTCCAGCAACCCCTTCACAGGAATTAAAATACCCTTCTCCAACTCCAAGAAATGGAAAACCTTTTCAACCACACTTAATCTATACCCGTCAGTCGCCACCATCTTGACCGTATGTGACTTTCCTTTCCTCTTTGACTCCAACAAAGCCCCATTCAAAGATAGCTTTGTTTCCTCACTGGATATAGCAAAGGAAACTTTGTTTTGCATCTCCAAAATATTCTCACTTTTAACATTACAAAATTCAATATCAGTTTCCATTTTAACAACCGGGAAATCATTAGCTGGCAATCCTGGAAGATTGTAAACCACCTTCCCACACAATAACTGTACCCAATTATTGCCCTTCTTCCTGAATAAAAGAGGGCCTTCAGGCAACTCATTTACCATTTTGAAAAGCATTCTCGCTGGTAATACTATACTCCCAGCTTCATTTATTGTGGCCTCACAATCCTCTATGGAAGACAAAGAACTCCCATCCATTGCGGTAAT
>Ga0208769_1000064_pt1 | contig 52090 bp, 73 predicted proteins | sample AntAceMetag02UKC_FD_184768 | JGI IMG/M metagenome (GOLD analysis project Ga0208769, IMG submission 184768) | Saline lake microbial communities from Ace Lake, Antarctica- Antarctic Ace Lake Metagenome 02UKC (SPAdes) (version 2) | ecosystem: Environmental > Aquatic > Non-marine Saline and Alkaline...
GCCAATTGTCCATTGTGCATAATTAGCGGCGCGATGCCTTTCACTTGGAACGTCTTTTGTTTCAACATGTCATTTCTCCTTGTATTGCCTAACCTATCCGTAAACCGCACAATGCGGAATATACCCTTGCCTCGCCCCGCCACGCCATGCCCCGCCTAGCCTCGCCCCGCCACGCCGCGCCAGGCCTTGAGAAAAGTCTTTGTTGCATCCTTGCCTCGCCTTGCCTTGCCCTGCCCAGCCGCGCCTCGCCGCGCCTTGCCAAGCCACGCCTTGAGAAAGTCTTTGTTGTATCCATGCCTTGCCTTGCCTCTCCAGTCCTGGCCGTGCCTCGCCTATCCGAGCCTCGCCACGCCAAGCCTTGCCTTGCCCCTCCAGGCCAAGCCTTGAGAAAGTCTTTGTTGTATCCATGCCTCGCCCGTCCATGCCAGGCCGCGCCTTGCCATGCCTCTCCGCGCCCATCCACGCCGTGCCTCGCCATAAAAAAGCCCCAACTACGCAGAGACCGGCGAAGGAATGCGCAATTAGGGCTAAACAGGATCGCTCCTGTAAAAACTCGCTATGTGATTTCGCCGATCTCATATTCAAACTATACTAGAAAAACCTTTGGATGTCAAGCGCTCTTTTCCGCCGCCGCCCGCGCCTTGCATGTGGCCTCAAGCGCGGCAACCCGTTCCGACACCTCGTGGCCCCGGTCGCTTATCGTGTTTACGTTTTCCCATATCTCTCTGATTTGGTTTGCCATGCTATTCACGGAATCGCCAACATTTCCAATTGCGTCTCGGAGCCTGCCGATATGCAAGCCGAGCGCCCACCGAAACGTCCCCAGAAGGGCCAGGTAAAAGGCAATGCCTATTCCCCCGAGTTTTGCCGCGTCTGCCAATCCGATTTCCATGTCTATTTCCTTATTCACTTTGATCACTCCGCCCCCGGTTAATTCGAGATTCTGTTCACACGCATATTCACCGAGACGATCTTAATGTCATCATTTCCAGCCGTTGCGCCGCCCACAACCCCCACAAACAAATCACCAGCAACTACAGTGTCGGTGCCTGTAATTGAGGTCGCGCCGACATCGGTGCTATTCGAAAACCGCCGAGCCTTCATGCAGCTTCCGTTGATGATGTGCGTGATTGTTCCTGCAGCGCCAGCCCCGCCGCCAGTTCCGGCAACGTCCGCGCCCGCCAGATCTCGGACAGAGAAAGTCGTCGCATCCACCCATGTGACTAGGTGCGATGCGTTCAGCGCCGTATTCGTCGTGTGCCCGGCAATGACAACCGCATCGCCCGTTTCCAATCCATGCGCCGCCGCCATGGTTACGACGATAGGCGTTTCATCCGTCGAACTAGTGATGACCGGCTCCGTTGCAACCTCGTTTGCAACGGCGATCCAGTAGTCCTCGTTGGTGCCAGTGCCAACACCCGATGCAGACAGATAAATCTCATACGTCCCGCCACCATTTGCGCCGATTGTGATAACATCCGGGGTCAAAGTTGCAACGGCGTTTCCGTCTGAATCTTGCGCCCCGATATGAACGAACTCAGTGATGGGAGAGAACTCGTTCGTGTTGGTGGTGTGCGTCACGCCCGTACCCGTGCCTGTGTTCTGCCAAAGCCCAGCATAGGATCGCTCTTCGCTCGTTTCCAGCGCGGACGCAAGCACTTGCCCCGCTGCATTCGTGATGGTGGTCGGCCCGGTTCCCGCCGTAAGGATTCCGTCAATGTCCGTAGTGGCGCTCTTGATCGTGGTGGTGCCCGTCGCCGCGCCGATGTCCACCACCGTCGCCGCGCCGCCGAAGTTGATCGTTGTGCTCACCGTATCAAGCAAGTCTTGTGTTGCCGCGCCTATGATGTCGTCGGCCACGGTCGTAACGCCCGTTACGCCCAACGTGCCGCCTACTACCGCGTCGCCGTCCATTGACAGATCGCCATCTCTGGTAAGCGTGATCCCGCCAGCGGGGCTTTCACCCTCCGCCGCCGATCCGTAGCCGCCGCCGACTTTGATTTGCTCCTTGTAGAAGGTGGCGACTTGGGCATAGGCTTCGGGCAGGATGCCGTAAATCATTATCACAATCATAACGGCTACTATAGGCAGCCCTATCCCGAGTGAGATTTTATCTTTCCAGTTTCTCATTTCTATCTCTCCTAAAGGCCGATGGTTCCGCCTTGGTTGTTCGTTGTGACAACTCTATCTTACTAAATATGTTTCGCCGTCGAACCCTGCCTTGAGGGGATAGCGCTCTGCGGCGTCTGATATTCGCACCCCCGCAAACGAATATCTATAGGTCGCTGATAGGCTTCTCAATATCAAGCCATGATCATCTGATAATAGAGAATATGGGCCTTCCTCCGGTAACGTCGTCTCCCATCCACCGAACAAAAACAACCCCGGATTTGTCATGGTTGATGTCTCGCCGATCCTCCACTGCACTTCAGATGCCACATACAATGCGCTGTCATAAAAGGTCCACGCAAGAAACCGCCTTTGCGTAACACTAAACCCCGTAAGAAGCGGCTGCACCGCGCTTCTTGTGTTTCTGTAGGGTATCGACGGATGCCCTGGCGATGTAGTGACGACACCAATTCCAGGAGTCTGATATCCCGGAATCGTTAAACCGCCAAACCCGCCTACCACAGAATGGCTTCTGTTAAACCAATATCCATCATTCGCTATTGGTGACCATATATATTGCTCACCCGTTCCCCACCGAATGCCTTCAGGGGATGAACGATTTGCAGTGAACGCATACACCAAGTCTCTGCCTAAAAACTGGGCGGAACCAGCAGCAAGCCCAAAAGACCCAAAACGCGCAAAGTTGACATTTAAAACGGAGAATACAATTGATCCTGATTCATCCAATTCAATATATCTAGCATAAGTATCACCCCAAGGAGAAATGCAAATCATGCAACCGCCATCGGGAGAAGCCACTACGCTGGATACTGTGTCGCGTGTGACAGCCACCCCGGGATTTATATAAACCGTCCATAAAAGAGAACCCGCCATGCTGAATTTGCGGACCGTCGCCGATATCAATGTCACATTGCTTAGAACGAAAATATAATCATCAACAGAATAGTACCATACGCCCTCATCTGCATCTATGCTCAGAATCAACGTTATAGAACAATCTACCTCAAGCCTATAAAGCCCACGGCCCGATCTGTTAGCACCAAAAGCCTGCACCTTGCTTCTTATTAGTCCTTGGTTTCTGCCTTTGTTTAGTGACTGGATGCTCATGGTTATACCGCCGCCCATCCTCGGGCCTCTTGCGTGATTTCAACCCACGGCACATTCGGGAAATCTGTGAGTCGCCGCGTAACAGCAAGCCTGTCGCCAATATAATATCCTGGCGTGATGACCTGATCCTCCGTCACCCCATCAAGCACCGCATCACGATGGCGGAGCGTGGTCGATGTGTATTCCACCGAATCGCCGTTTTCAAAAACCCGCGCCACTCCATTGTATGAGTCTATCCATATTCCAAGAGACGGTGCCACATTCATCACGATTCCGGTTGCCTGCTCAAGCTCAACGTCATACCTAACGCACTCCAAGTATTGCGTCTGGATGCCTGTAACAATCGCGTACTCGATGCCGCGCTCCCACCAGTCACCGTTCCAAAACTCAAAGCCGTTTTCCGTGATTCGCGTGCTCCCCGTTGCTGGCACGTCCGGGTCAGTTGGGTCATCCGGGTCATTCAGCGTCACGCCGCCCTCGCCGGTGTTATAGATGCTGGTGATGTCGCCCGGCTGGCTGCGATTTATAAGCGCCTCAATGATGTCTTCCATGGTTCCGCGCCGATTGTCCAATTCCATTTCGATTGGCAACGGATTCCCGCCGATGTCATACCGCACCTTGAGCACCTGCACCTCCGTGTCTACGTCTTGATCCGCGTCGAGCACTTGCACTACTTGGCCCTTGTACAGCCCGTTGAATCCTAGATCCCATGCCGTGTTGGTGCCTGTCAAATCGACGGCGATTGTCGTGCCGGTGCGCCCCGGTACGTCGTTCGCCAGCATGCTCAAATCAAGCGTGTTCAATCGATACGAGATAAACGGGTCTTTGAACTCTTCAAGCGCCCGCAGAACGGCGGCCTCCAGTATGTCGGGGTCGGTGATTTGGGAGTCGGTCAAGATGAATTCGCGGATGCCATAGGCCGCAACGCTCGTATCATCCTGAATGTAACCAGTTGCATATCCAGCGTCCACCAAAGAGAGCCGCTTTTCAGGGATGTCGCCCTCGCCGAATCCATGGATCCGGTTTGCAAGCTCACTACGATCCTCTCGCGCCTCAAGCCCCACAAGCCGCTCCCCGGCTGCGATTGCATCCGGCCCGCCGATAACCTCAATCTTGCGCCGCCAATTGAATTTGTTTTCCGCGTCCACCCACCAGACGCCCGCGTTTTCCTTGCCGATGGATTTCTGCATCTGCCTAATCACGGCGAGTATGTTCGTGTCCACCAGCTTCACGTCCGCAACCTGAGCCTCGATTTGCGGGTCAATAATGCCAATTGAAACAGGCCGCTCATGGACTTGATCGGCTATGATTTCTTCCAAGACGCTTTGAACCGTGCCGGATGTTTCAATAAACGGGATAACCTCCCGCCCCATTTGCACAACCGCGTTGGCCGCGTAAACGTCAATGAAGAAAGCATCGCCCTCATTTGACCGCATGGGCTGTTCAACCGTGAATGCTCCAAGCGCAAGCCCCCAGCGGTCCCTCAGAACCAGCCGCGCATTGGGGTCCATGAGCGCCTCTGTTTGCGAAGCGTCTTTGGTGGGATCAGCGGTGACTCGAAACTGAATATCACTCGCCTCATTCACGCGGTCGGTGAAGGTGCCATTATCCACTTGATTGATTTCCGCCATGAGTCCGTCAGTGCCGTATACCTCAATCTTGTAGAGCAGAACATCGCTTTCCTGGTAGGTTGTGGAGGTCGGCGGAACGCCGTCGAAGTCGGTCCCAAACACAACGCCATCGCTCGTTGTGGTGGTGATCGAAAGATCGTCGTTGAACGTCAGCGGCGTGGTGATGGTGTAGCTGCCCTCTTCGCCCGAGATGGTCCAGGTCGAAAGGCCCGCTGAATCAAACGCCGTTTGCACCGTCGCCACGGAAGCATTATCCAAGAATTCCACACTGTAAAGCGTCCGATCAATTCGGATGCTCAGCGTCACCGTGTCGCCGCTTTCGTCGGTGGTCAACGTATAGATCCGCGTTTTGGGCGTGGTGCCGCTGGGCGCGGACGGATCTCGCTGCCATGGCTCCCGATTCCAAAACTCTGTGGTATTCTGCACGCCGTTGGTGCCGTCGCCGTGAATGCCGCCGCCGATAATAATGCCGCCGCCCGCCACGCCGGGAGAGGATACCCCCACACTTGGAAGGTGCATGCCAATCCGCGCCGTGCCGACAAAGCCCGACATGTCGAGGACCGCGTCGGCGACGTACCCCACCGTGATTTGCCGCTCTTCACCCGCGCTAAGCTCAACGAAAATAGGCTCAGGCGTTCTGTAGCCGGCCACCGGCAGGAACGTCACCCAATACTCTCCCGCGTCGAGCGTGATCGCCTCACCGGAATCGCGCCACGCCTCATTGGCTACTTGCCACGCTGAACCCGATGGGCCGGAAATCAAGACGTTCAAGCCCACTTCCGCCGCCGTGTAGGTGATGGTTTCCGAAAGTAGATCGCCCGCTGGAACCGTCACGAATTTGGAGGCGGGTTCGATCCATCCTGATTGTGGTTTCGCGGAAAGGGAGTATTGCGCGGCCAGCACAGTGATGGTTTCGCCTGAATCCGTGAAGGGCGCCGCGCCGGTCAATGTGTAGCCGCCGCCCGCGATTGCGCCAGCCGGGGCGATGGTGCCCTTGAATTGTCCATTGATAGGCGTGTAGGTTCCGGTGACTTCGGTATCCACGCCGTCCGTCAAATTGGTGTCGAAGTCTTCCGGTGCGTCATAGGTCGAAAGATTGCTTGAGAATGCGATGGTGTATGGGTTCGCAGAAACAGGCAATGCCACCGTCGCGCCGGATGCCCTCGGTGTGACTCCCGCGTCAACGCTCCATGTTTCTCCCGTCACAGCCGCCGCCGGGGAAAGCGTCACTGTCAGATTGCCATTGCCCGCTGCAAGAGGCACCCAGATCGCGGTATGCGTCACGGTGGTATCGCTTGACACCTCCACGTTTTCGCCCGTGGGGGTCGTAAACCCCGCCACCGCGCCATAGGTGACGGCATAGGTGCCAGGGGTAAGTATAGCCGTCTGCCCGTTCGTGTAGGCCACACTGTCCACCGTGGCCGTGGCGGTAGCTTGCGCGTCTGGGGGTTGCAGGTCGAAAAGGATTTGTCCAGGCGGATCGGTCGCGTCGGCAACGTAGGTTCCCGTGACAACATATTCCTTGTCAACTTCGACTTCAACCGTTTCATCGGCGGGTTTCGTGTATCCCGCCTGTGCGGAGAACACCAGCGTCTTGGTGCCTGCCGCCAAGTCTTGAGACGCGCCTGTCAATGGGTTTGTCGCGCCGCCGTCCACCGTCCATGTCGCCACGCCCTGCAGCGCAGACGGAAGAGCGTTGACCAGCAAATTTCCAGTGGTGCCGTTTAGGGTGTAAACGACGTTCAAAACAGTCGTGGTGCCAGCCTCCACGACGTTGCTGGTGTGCGGCCCGGTTGCCGTCCATCCTGAGATAGGTTTGAGGTAGACCGTGTACGTCGCGTCCGCAAGATCGACTTCTTCGCCGTCAGCGTAGGGATAGGTTGCTCCGTCCGTGCCCCACATGCCCCCAGCCGTCACCGCCGCCGCAGGGTCTATGTTGACCTTGAGTACGCCCACCGACGCCGTATACGTCCCTGTGGCGCTGTCTGTTGCACCCGCTGAAACTACCGGGTTTTCGTCGGCGGGCGGATCCCAGCCGATCACATTCTTGTATTCGACCAGATGCGCCCCCGCGCTGAGATTATTCACCGTGGCAGTGGATGTCAACCACGCGCCGCCATCCACGCGAAACCGAGCGCCCGCCGTGATCGCGCCCGCAGGGGCCAGGGTGCGGGTGATATTTCCATGCGTCAAAACATAAGTGGTGTTGACCGTCGTGTCTTCGCCCGCCTCCAGCATGACCGTCGCGGGGGTGGGCGTGGTGTAATTCGTCGCGTCGTGGTAAATGGGGGCCGTCCGCAGATCCCCTACATCACGCTGCGCTTGATCGCCGTCATCGCGCCATGCGGTTTCATCATTCATCCGCCATTGAGCGCCCGCCGTTATGGCCGCTGGGTTCGGCAAAAGATTCACGATCAAGCCGCCCCGCGCCGCAGTGTAGAGCATGGGCGCGTCAACGTTTTTCCCGAGGGAGACAACCACGTCCAGGCTTTCCGGTGAATCCCAAAGCAAGTTCGGAACATCCACCGGATGGACGGTGTGAGAACCCGTGATCACGGAAATTGCAACACCGGTCGGATATTCCGTGAGGCCAGAATCGATTGTCACTTTCGCGCCAAGCGTAGCTGCGCGGGCGGGCGTTATGAGCGGCGTAATGAGCCCCACAGGGCCGGATGTGTGAGTAAGCACCAAACGCGGGAAGTCTGTTACGTCTGTCCGCAAGGTCCAGTCTACAAAATCCGTATCGGCATTTCCTAACGTTGCCTCGATGCTTGTATTATCAACCGACACCGCCGCGCCGTCCGGGTTCTCCCACTCTATGCGGATCGTAACATGAGTAGCGCCGTCCGCATAAGCCTTGATGAGCCCTTTGGAAAAATCGCCTGTAATGTCGTAAAGCTGCGTTCCGGTTGCTGTGGACTGTTGCCCAGTCAATAGCGTTCCATTGAAGCTCAGAGCCTCCATGGCCGCGTAGCCTGTAACCTCGGTCCACGCCCCGACGTCATCAGCCTGCACGTCATATTCTACGGTTGCATTCGCGGCGGCAACTTCAAGTTGTAGTTTGGCGTTTGTGAGGTTGTCCGCGCCGATGCTGGGAAGGGCGAAGCGGATAAAATAGTGCAGCACCCCATCTTCCCCCGGCGTGGTGTAAGAATCCTCATAAGTAATGAGGTTCGCCGTCACATCCCCGATAACTGTGGTCGTGATGCTCATTTAGAGAAACGCCCTTTTGTCTACAATATAGCCGTCGCCTCCGTCACTGTCTTCAATGATCGTTTCGCCCACGACGTGATAAATCCAGGCCAGCAAGAGATTGCTGGCGCTCACAGCGCGCGCGGTGGGGGAGCCTGCCTCTACCCCGGTGAGGATGGAGATCGTGCCGTCCTGGGCAACCTGGACCGTATCAATGCGCGGATTGACCGTCGGGGCCACCATAAGCGCGGAGGCGAACTGCGAAGCCCCCCCCACGGGTTGCCCGTCAACCATGGCGAAGCCCGCGCCGACGATCACGCCCATAGTGGCGGTTCCCGTGGTCTCTTCGGTGAGCAGGTCCGTGCCAGAAGCGCTACGCTGCACCCCGTCATCACCATGAATGAAGAAGAAGGCCGTCCGCAGATTATCAAGCTCGGTTTTTAATTCGTTGAACAGCGCCGCCGAAACTACATTAGAAACCGCCGCGTCTGCAAGGTGCGTGGATGCAGCGCTCCCGTCATAGGCGCGTTCTATCGTGAGCGTGTCCAGGCCCGCGCTAGGCGTGTCTGTGGCTACGACGGAGACCAGAACGAACTCACTATCGATCTTGGCAATGAACGGCGCGTCCGGCGCTCCTGTGGCTCCGCTCGCTTTCAGGATAGCGGTAAGCTGCCCCGATGTCATATTGGCGTTGAGCGCCGCCTCCCAGTTGTTCGCGGTGTTGTTCAGTGCTGTCTTAGCCATTGCTCGGCTCCTAAGATGTTGGCGCGGTTTCGAGAAAGTTCAGCGTGAAGGCGATCCCGGTCAATGCTTCATCGCCCCAGATGGGATTTCCGTCAGCCAATCGCACAGAGGCCGTGCGCCCGGTCCAGATTTGAACGGTCAATAGTTCCTCGACATTGCTCGCGTGGTGCGCTGCCAATACGGTCTCGATATTCGTGATGAGGGTTTCCAGCGCGTCATCGGCGCCGCTGCCGCCGTGCGCCACATCCACAGCCACAGCCATGCACTCCAGGACAATGAGCTTCGCGCCCACCGTCGCGCCCTGGGCCACTATGCCGTTTGCTTGGCTCAGGTTCGCAGTGTTGAGCCGGATCGGCGCCGATGGGGGGACGCTGGTTCCTTCGTCCAAAATGACGTTGTAGCTGTCACCCCAGAACTCCACCGCGCCAAGTTGAAATGAGACTGCTTGCCGGACTGCCATAGCTACAACCTCCGCCCGCGCCGGCCAAGCCCGTTCTGGATCCTGTCAGCGAGAATATCACCCAGCATGTTAGCGTCCATCGGGCTATTGACCGTCATCCCCGGCATGTTGACCGTGACGGGGTTTCCGCCCCCGCCGCCTGCTCCGCCCCCGCCGCCTGCTCCGCCCCCGCCGCCTGCTCCGCCGCCGCCGCTTAGTGCTGGAGCTGGACCACGCAGAAGCCCAGCGCCAGCCCCCGCACTCAAAATAGATCCGAGAGGTCCAGGCAACAGAGCGCTCCCTATGCCAGCAAGCAAGAAAGGCAATTCGGCGGCCTTGGAAACAAGGAAGGAAATCATTCTGAGTATGTCATTCGTGATGTTGTTAAAAATATTCAACACGCCAAGCCAGATATTGATAAACGCATTCCCCGCCGCGATCCAGTTTCCTTCCCATAGGTTGGAAAAGATGGCGAAAAAATCTTCCGTGAGAATGATGATTTCATTCCAATTTGAAGCGATAACCGCCACAACCGCGCCTATCGCAACGCCCACGCCAGCAATGGCCGCCGCCACGACAAGCCCGCCGGACGTGATAGCGCCAAAGAGAGCAATAAGGCCGGGAAGCGCAATCAGTAAAGGACCAAGAACAAGCATTAGAGCGCCAACGGCACCAACAATGACAATGATGGTTTGTGTCAACATCGGATTTGCTTTTGCCCATTCGGCAATACGGCCAAGAATTGGCGCGATAAACCTCGCAATAGCCCCAAGTGCGGGAATAAGCGCTTGGCCTATAGGGATCATGACAGACTCAATAGCGCTTCCAAGAAGTTTTAGCTGCCCCTGCAGGGTGTTTAGCTGCTTCTCGGCTGTCTCTTTTGCCGCACCGCCCGCGTTGTTCAGGCTTTCCGTCAATCCATTGATCTTGCCTATATCTTCAGTTATCGACGCGGCCACAACGCCATTCCGCTTTCCAAACGCTTCCATTATTTGCGTGGCCGTTGCGCCTTTTGAACTCAAAAAATCAAATGATTCCGCTACTGTTCGGTTCTCAAAGTCCAAGTCTTCCAGAGTTAGCCCAAGATCACTAAGCAGCGTGTTTAGCCCGTTAGAGCCTACAGCAAGCTCTAACATAATGTTTCGTAAAGCTGTTGCTGAAGTGCTTGCGTCGATCCCCTTGTCGAAGAGGCTAGACAGTATCGCCGTCACCTCTTCAAGCGGCACGTTCAACTGCTTTGCCGCCGTGGCAACAATAGGCATTGCCACTGAAAACTTATCCATGCTTGCGGCGCTGCTGCCATTTGCCTTCGTGAAAACATCCGCTATCCGGGCCGTCTCCACATTCGCAAGGCCAAAGCCCTTTAGTGTTGCTGTGACGATTTCCGTGGTTGTGGCGAGGTCAAATTGAGAAGCGGCTGCAAGGTCAAGGATGGGTTGCAACTCAGCCACGCTCATGGATGCAACATCAAAACCCTTGCTACTCAGATCAAAGAAAGCATTTGCGGCCTCTGTGGCGCTGAAAACGGTTGTCTGCCCGAGCGTTTGCGCGAGAGCTTCCATTTTCTTCTTCGCAATCTCAAACTCATTCCCTGTCTTGCCCGTCACCGCAGCCGCGTTTGTGATGGCTTGCTCAAATGTTGCAGCGGCTGATACCGCTTTCCCCAATGCGCCCGTAATCACCGCCCCCGCAGCCGTCATCGCAAGCCCGACCTTTGGGCCAAGATCGGCAAGCTTTTTCGTGGCCCCTTTGACGGCGTTGTCTACACTGCGCAAAAAGCCTTTTGAATTGGCGATGATCTCCCAGAAAAGATCTCCGCCTTTTACATCATTCGCCATCAGTTTATCCAATCATTGTAGTTCATGGTTGTGCGGTTCTGGGTCCGCTGGCCGCCGCTCTTTTTCTCCGCCTTCTTCTTCGCGGCCGCATAGGCGGCTTCGTCATCTTCCGTCAACTCATTGCAGACCTCCAGCGCGGCCCAATATTGCGGCCACGTCCAGGTGTTTAGGATTCGGAAGGGGTCGCATCCGAACCGTTCCCCAAGACGGAAGACATTTTTGAGGAGACCATTTCTTGAAGCTTGTCCTTGCCCATGATCTTCTCGGCGGCTTCGAGTTTCTTCATGTTCCGATCCGTCTCCGCTTCCTCTTGCGCCTGCTTCTCGGCGCGGGCTTCCGCTAAAGGGTCGTTCAGCCTCAAGATCGCCTTGAACGCATTGACCACCTGCACGCCGCTTGCGCTCTTCTGGATCGCCTCGGTCGGCCAATCCTCGGAGTACTCCAACAAACAATCCATGATTGCCCGCAGGCTTTGGGCGGTGCCCGTTTCGGTGTAATCGCTAAACAGCTTTTCAGCCGCTTCAAACCATTCCATCCCTTCGATCATGGGAAGCGCCTTGGCATTAATGGGCGTGTCTCGATTGACATGGCCGTCGTGCGCTGAAATGTTCATGATCACAACGGGTTTGTTCGTGGTTTTCGGCAAGTCAATGGACATTCAAGTTCTCCTTAGCTTTGGTCGTAGTTGTAGCGCCACCAGCCGCCCGCAATGGTTGCGGTCGCGCATGGGGTCACAATGAAGTCCGTCTTGTTCACGGAGCCTTCATCGCCCTCGTAGTCGCCGGTGAATCCCGTGATGGCAACATCGCAGTTCGGGAAGTAGTCTACCCACAGACCATTTACCTCCACCCACACGGTGCGCTTGGTTAGCGTATCTAAAAGTTTCGTGATGTGAGAATCGACCTCCACGGAGCTTGCCATTTCAAAAAGCTCTTTCCTCCCGTCATAGCATGAAAAGGTGAGTTCATCCACGCCGTTCCGAAAGAGCACAATGTCTTCGCGTGTCAAGCTCCTGGGCGGCATCACTTGGCCTTTTTCATTCATAAAGCTGACCCCAACGCTTCCGCCGTCCAGGTCCGCGTCATCGTCGCCCTGGGACCGCCCGATTGTGACATAGCCGCTGGTGTCCGCCATGTTGGATCCGACTTCCGCCGGGATGGACGGGATAGCTGTTTCGGCTGTCGTGTGGATGCCGATTCGGTTGATAAAATTCGTTCCTGCCATTTGCCTCTAGGCTCCTATTTGAGTTGTGATTCTGTATCTCGCGATGGCGACCGGCCAACCCGTCACCGGTTCCGGCGGCCCTTGAAATGAGCTTGTCATTTGCGCCATGCACAATAATCCGCTTGCCGTTTCTTTCAACCGCGCATTATGCAAATACTGGTAGAGCGCCTTGCGCACGTTCCGCGCCGCCGTGTATCCAATTTCGCCGCCGTAGCACTTGAACACCACCGCGATGCTTTCCAGTGCTCCCGTGATGTGGGAGCTTCCGGTTTCCGCATGGAACACGATGCCTTTGTGCTCGTTTTCAAATTTCGGCGGAGCCACGGGCGTGCTGAAATAATTGCCGCCCATGAAGTCCCGCAAGTTCACACCGTCAACGCCGAGAAAATCCGGGTCTTGCAGATATTCATCCACTATGTCAATCGGCTCAGTCATCGTACAACTTCCCGCGACTTACAAGGTCGTTCACTGTTTCCTGGACTGCCGGTGCTAGGAACGGTTGCGCGGCCATCTTCGAGGTGCCGAGTTCAACGTAGGCGCCATAGCCCGCCGTGGTTTGAATAACCAAGCCGCCATCTTTTACTGTCCTTTTTATGTTTCGCTTCAAATTTCCCGTATCAACCACAACAAGATTTCGCGCCCGCAACACAACCCGTTTTGCAAATTCGTCCATGTTGGTGCCGACAATCTTCTTCACCGCCTTCATCATGTTTCGATTCGGGCGTATTTTGACATTACCTGCCATGGCTAACCGAAGATCATTTCGTACTTGAACGGCTGAACAGCGGTTCCCGCAAAGTCAATTTCATCCGCCGATCCCGCCGCCACATCCGGGGTTGCGTCGTTGCCGTAATACATCACATACTGTCCAGGACTAAGAACCGTAGTCCACCCCGCGCCGCCCAAAAGATAGGGGTTGGAGGCCCCAAACTTCACCGTGATGGTGTTGGCGTTCGTGCTCGGGTTCTCGAATCGCGCCACTTGGCATTTCAGTCCAGTGGCGTCAATCACGCCGCCATTAGTGCCTTCTGCGAGCGCAGTAAGATCAAGCGTTTTTGCTCCGCCGGAAAGCGCCACGGAACCGCCCGCATATAAGGTAATGGGCGGCGTTGAGGCGGATGTAAGAGCCACCGTTTTGTCAAGACCGGTATGATTGACGGTATTATTGGAGCCGATGCTGTCACCGGTAAATGTTTCGGTGCAATTGATCGTGCTCGCCACTGTTGCTGTTACGCTCATAGTTCAAACTCCTATTCGGCGCTTGTGCCGATGATTCGTTTCAAATTCACCACGAAGGCGCTTACCCCAAGCCGGGGCGTGCCTTCGATCTTGTAGTCTTCTTCCGGGCTTATCGCCGTCCCGAACCGCTCTGTCATCCTGATTCGGTCTATGTGGATCAAGCTGCTCGCCACGGGCAAGCGCAATGTCGCGTCGAAGTCGGGCACCTGCGTCCCGTCCGGTATTTCGCCCGAGCGCGTAGGCTTGAACCCGCATGAGATTTCATCGCCGAAAGCATAGGTGCTGCCGCCCGGATCGTCACTCCATTCTGCTTTTGTCGCGACCCCGATCTTGCAAGAGTCCAGCATGGTCTCTTCGGCTGCCGCCGTGATGCCCGTCTTTTCGCATGTGCTCAAAGGATTCAATTGGCATTCCCCTGGCTCTCTAATTCAAGACTCGGAAAAATCCGAGTTTCTTGGAATATGGTTCCGTTTTGGTCTCTATAGCGTTCCACCGTTTGCAACTCAACCGAGCCGATTCTTGCTCTGGCCCGGAAATGCGCGGCGCGGCTTTCATAATGCTTTGTCAATTGACTGCGTTTCAGGTTGGAGCCGTCGGCGGAAAAGTCATAATTGCACCCAACCGCCGCCGCCTTTTCATCCCAGATGTCCGCCGCCGCCGCGTTCAAGTCATAGGTCGGAATCCAATTGTCCTGCTGCGTCCGTGTCGGCGGTTCCGTGCTCGAGTCGAACCAATAGGGATCAAGCCCACGATCATCCGTCACGGCCCGATCCGATATTGCGGCTTCAATCAATGTGTCGGTGTAGGGATCGGCGGTCGATTCCGCAACCATGCGCCGCAACTTTGCAATCGTGTCAGCGTCAATTGACGGCGTGGTGATTGGTGTGCCTGTCGCGCCCATGCGTCCACCTGTTCCTGTTTTTACTTAGGCCCGCCGCCACGGGAGGATAGCGGCGGGCCAAGCGGTTAAACTCGGACGTACTCCAACAGGAGCTTTCCGGTGAGCCCGGCGGTAGTCGCCGAACCTGTAAGGGTCAGTTTTAGGGCCGCAGTCCACGTTGCAACACCCGCGTCGGCAGTTTTCGCCGTCACCTGGACGGTATTGCCGTTGTAGATGGTGCCGGAAGCGTCGGCGTTGACGTCCAAAGCATTCAGGATGTCGGTGGCCGCAGCCGCCGCCGTGGTGATGCCTACGCTCAACGTCGCAGCGCCTGTGGACTTGGTGGTCATGATGAACGTGGACTTGATGATTTTAAGACTCACGCCCTCGGGGTTGTCGATAGAGCCGAGTCCCGCGTTTGCAGCGGAGGCTGCACCAGTAATGTCATACTGGAGGCAACCGCCGTTCGGTGTGTTATTGATTGCGGTAGTCATGTTCAGCTACCTCCTTTTAGGTTGTGGGTGCGGTGTCAACGCCAGCGCCCGCGTCAGGTGCCGGAGCAGTCAGGTGAAGGTGAGTTACGGTGTCGGCCCAGCCATCAATTCCGACAAGCTGATTAAGCCCGCGCAGAATAATGTCATAGGTTGCGGTGCCGCCAATCTCAAACGCATTGGCCAAGGTTGCGGCCCAATTCACGCTCTGGTTGTGGAAGACGCAATCATCAAACTCAAACCATCCAGCGGCCCCGGCATCCTGAGACACCATGAACTTGCCCGCTGTTTCGCTTGCACTGGTAAAACGACAGTGGATAAACAGCGCCTTGGAAGCAGGCGAGGCAAGCCAAAGCTCAGCATTCGCAGCGGCTCGGACAATGGTGTCCAGGCCAATCGCGCAATCCTTGAAAACGCATTCAGAGCTTGCGACCTTGAGTGACCAACTTCCCGCTCTCGCCGCAGGGGTCGCATGGCCCATGCCCGCGATGAAGCAGTTCTCGAAGTAGTTGCGATGCCCGGTCACAATCACCGCGCCGCTGTCAACGTCCGCGTCTGACTCATTCATAAACTGGATGTTCTTGACGATGCAACCGTCGCCGGATAGCGTCATCACATTCACCAAGTCGCCAGCGGCAACCGCGTTAAGGCGGCAACGCTGCCCAATGCCGGGGATCGGCGCGGACATGCCCACAAGGTGGGTGTAGTCCTTGGCCCATGTCAGGATCGCGGACTGCGTGTCAGCGGTAGGCCCGCCAACCATCACAACCGCGTCATTTTGATTCGTTGTGCATTTGGCGTAAGCAGCGGCGACAGTCGCAAGCGGGCGCTCAAAGCTGGTGCCGGGATTGTCGTCGTCACCATCCCCGCCTGTAAGCGGGTCAACGATGTAGATTTGTGAGTTAGGCCCGCTCGGAATGCCGAGGGCATCCAGGTATTGTCGGGCGGCTCGTGGGAAAAGCCCCATGATTCATGTCCTTTCTGCGGTGACTGGCCGGGGGTTTTCACCCCCGACTCTGCCCGCAATATTGGTTAAGCCGTCAACGTGGCGAATTCACAGCGAGTGGTGTCGTCCTCGTTGACCATGTTGATTTGATTCGGAAGGCTCACACCGAGCCGCATAGTCACCTGCAGGGCGATCATGCCGCGCTGCGCAAGGTTGAATGTCACGTTACCCGCAGCGTCGGTTAGTGTCGCTTCCTTGAGGATGTTGACATCAACATCTTGCCGGATGCTGTACACCAATCGAGACCAGTCACCCGCGATAAGCAGGCTTGAGGCTGCAACGACTCCGCCGTTTCTGGGATACAGAATCGGCATGCCGTCCAGTTCGCCCGTCACAAATGTGTCGTTTACCTGATTCCCATTGTGGAAAATGGGCTGTCCGTTCGCGTCGCGGGTGTTGCGGAGCTTGCCTTTCATCGTAAGGTGCCCGACGTAGCCGGTGGCAAAGAACCCGTCCGCTTCGAGCAGCATGCTCAACCCGTCGTCGCCGTTTGCTTTCTCGCCGAGAATAGCTTCGTATTCGTCGGTGTACTCGGCAAGACTGATGGTATGCCCAGCCGCCGTGCATCGCGCCACAAGTCCAGCGGCGCCGATATTCGTGGTCCACGACGCGGGAATACCCGTACCATAGTAGACAGCCCGGTCAATGGTTTTTCCAATCGCCGCGATGATTCGGGGTGTCAACATTCCGATCATGTCGAAACCGGTGTCAGCCAAAACCTTTTTGGGAATTGGGACGATGACCGCCACTTCTTCCGCGTCAACGTATTTGTTGGTCCAGTCCGCGTCATCCGTCTGTTGAAGGCCCGTGTCGCCGTCAACGAAATATGCTTCGATAATGCTGCCCAAAACGGGGAGCCTTGTTTGATTCGTCGGCATGTCCGCCAAGCGCTGGGCCATGGCCAGGACAGTGCTATTTTCAGGCAAGTCTTTGAGCATCACGGCAGAGACGTTTTCCGCAATGAGTGCCTCGGCTTCGCTCCTACTAATTGATTCGTTAAATCCGGCCATTATTTGGCCCTCCTTTGGCTATCCAGCAAGAATTCTCAACGCAGCGTTGGGATCGCTGGTAGCGTTTGTTTGGTCCGTGCCTTCGCCCGCATGCGCTTGCGCGGACTTGGTGGCGAAGAACAGAGGATAATCTTCCTTGAATTTTGCGAGTTGAAGCCGCCCGCCCTTGATGTAGCCCTTGGCTGACGCAACCAAGAAAGCAGCGTCCATACTCTGGATTCCTGATTCGTGCGCATCTTGTGCGAAATTGGCTTTCATTTCAGCCTCGTCAATTCGCGCCTGCGACTCTTCGGTCTGTTTCTTGGATTGCGCAGTGAGTGCCGCGATCTTTTCATCCGCGCTTTTCGCGGCGTTGGCTATGATCGCGTCGTGCTCTTTTTTGTAAGTCGCTTGCATTTGCGCAACGCGGCGGTCGGCCTCGCTTTCCACCTTCTGAGCTACTTGCTCAGCGGTGAACGTTTCAACTTTCTTGTCGGCTTTGTCAGTCTTTGGCGCGTCTTGTCCGTCTTTGGCCCCGGTGCTATCCGTTGCCGCGTCGTCCTTGTCGCCCTTATCCTGTGCGTCTGCCATGATCTTGGTCCTTTTCTTTTGGTGTCTTAAAACAAAAAACGCCACATCCCGGCAAATACCGGTCTGTGGCGTGACTCTCAAAAAGAAAACGCCGACGGTTAGCTTTCGCTAAACATCGGCGTGGCTCTCGTGGTGGGGAGTATGAACCTCCTCACAAGCGGGTTTCCCCGTCTCAGGTGTGGCCTATTTCTTCAACTTTGAATTGTGGTGTGAAACCATCTTGTCGATGTATTTCAAAGCCGCGTCGAGCGTCCTGCGCAAATTGCCCAAATATTGTCTTGAGGGCAACGGCATGTCCGCTCCTGTTTCTGAGTCTAACACGGGTTCCGCCAGTTTGTCAAGAGGCATGTTGGCAAGTTTCTTTTCTTCCACTTTCTCACGAAACTGCGAAGTGTAGCTTTGAGGGGTTTCCTGCTCGCTGTCGTTCGCGGGCGAAGAGGCTTTCTCCGGCTCGGTTTGGATTGCGCCGCCCACGCCCGCAGAGACTTCGGTATTCGTGTTTGCTTCGTCCTCCATGCCGCCATCAACGGCGGCGCCCTCCATCGCTGCGGGGGTTGTAGCTTTCGACGGTTCCTTGGCCGCCGCTTTCTTTTTCGGTTTCTTAGGGGTTGTCTTGCGTGATCGTACCATTATTCGCCTCCCTTGGGTTGGTTGTTTCGTTGTCTATTAGCAGTATGGTTATCCACGGCTTCTCGCCAGTTTCGCAGGGCTTGGATCTCAGTATCTCCACGCGCAAGCGGCGCGGTGAAATCATCCAATACGGCTGCGGCGTATTGATTGCCATAAGGAAGTTTCATAACGTCTGGACAATAGCCTTGATACTCCTGAAGTAGCCCCCAAAGCTCCCCTTTGGGCTTCTCAGCGGCTTTGTTGCTAAATTGCTCAACAAGCTTGTCGGCTGCCTTGCCTTTCCTCCCTCTAAAAATTGATTTCAGCGCATCAACCATATCGCGTATTTTACTCATGCTTCGTCTCCCTTGGGTTGGTCTTCCAATTGCAATCTCAAGCTCACTTAATATCTTGTCTTCCCCCGACTCCCATGAATAAACGCATCCTTCCCCAGATATAATATCAGAGGCGTCCCTAATTTCATCACACAAAGCCTCATCGTCTTTTGCAATGCATCTATGGCATGCACACCATTTCCCTATCAATACACCCTTGGATGTCTGGATAATATTCATCATGCTTCCTCCTTCGCTTCCGCCGTTTCGTCCGCCCATTCCTGGGTCAGTGGTTTCAGGAACGCCGCCTCCCGCGCATTCTTGATGTAGGTTACTGAGCATCGACATCCTACATGTTGCGGGTTTTCCATCGCACCACTGACGAACGCTTCCTTTATTGGTATCGGCCCTTGCGCCTCATTGGCTTGGCATTCGTCCGACACGCGCCTGTCACCGGAGCTTTGCCATATCTTAAACTGGTCGCCATTTTTTTCCGCATCCAGCCGCTCGCCTTTGCTCAATGCAATAGCCGTCTCCGTTCGCGCAATAGTGGTGCGCCGATCTCGCAGCAGGCTTTGGAACTTCGCCTCTACGCTGGCCGTTATCCGCGCATCCGACAGGTCGCTGGCCTCCGCCTCCGCCACGAATTTCAGAAACGTCTTCGCCCTCGGCGCGTCCAGCCCTTGCACTTGGTCTAGGCGCGTGGCTATCTGTCGCGGCCCTAAGCCCTCCAGGAGGCCATCTGATATCGTCTGTCCCATGCTGGCAAGGTTACTGGCGGCAACAGTGCGTAGAAGCGAGTCTGCCGCCGTCACAGCCAAGTCCTCGGCGGCCACCAACACGTCAGCGCCCACCACGCCGGTTAGTTGGCTCTGGATCGCCGTGTAGTACTGCTCCACGATTGCGGCCCGTTGCGCGTCGTTCTGTGTGAAGAGGTAGGCGGATAGCGCGTCCACGTCAGCCTGCTCAAACAGGTCAAGCGCGGCCACCATTTCAGCGAGTTCCGCTTGGGTCAGTTCAGCCATTAGTTGTCATTCCTACGCGCCACAGTGCGGGCCAGTATCCCTGTCCGCGCAATCTCTCCCGCAATATCTGGCGTTTGAACCACACCCTCAAACGCAGGTTGCACGTCACTGGCCGATGGGGGAACGCCAGCGCGGGCTTGTGGAGCCGGGGTGCCCACGACATTCGCCGCCATGTCTTTCTCAAGCTCTTCAAGTTCCGCCTCTGTGACCCCTTCCTTGCGAAGCAAAGTCTTGAGCGGATACCCTGCCTGGGTATTAAGCACCAGCGTCCGCGCCTTGGTCTCGGGCTGCATCGTGTGCGGATCTTTCCACACCACGTCGATCAAGTCCTTGTCTGCCGCCGTCTCTTTGATTTTGAGCGCGAACGCCATCGCATCCACCCATGCGCGTTCAAGGTCTACTTCGTAGTTTTCCACCTTGGCCACGAGCGGCCCATCCTTCACACGCAATGCTTCCCCACTTAATGCACTGCCTGCGCTGCCTGCGCTGCCCTTGAACACATAAAGGGGTGTGCCTGATTGAGAGCTCAGAGATTCCTCCATGCTTTCAATGGGTTTCAGGTAGGCGTTTGGATCTCCTGAATCAAACGTGCCGAACGCGGACGCTTGATCGCCTTGAGCGCTTGGCGGAATCTTTACCATTGTACCTGGGCTGACTTTTGTCTTTCCGTCCGCAAAGTTTCCAATCGCCCACCGCTGCGGCCATCCTGTGTACTCTGCCGACACCATCATATCGTTGAGGAGTTTGTTGATCGCGTCTTGCAACGAAATCACACCCCGCGTCAAATCGCCCACAGGTTCCCGGTCAGTTAGCCGGAATTGAAACAGCGGGATTGTCTCGAACTTGTTGTCATCGGTTTCGCCGAGCTCGAATCCGCCGCCGTCGGAGTTCGGCGCTTTGGATGCGGAGTAATGCTCAATGCGGTCCGTGTAGTAGAGGTTCAGGCGCCACACCTCGCCCGCAGGACCATGTTCAATCCAACGTTTGCAACCTAAGCGCGGCGTGTATGGATCGGCGCCCTCATAAAAAACGTGTGCCTGGGAAGCGGCTTGGCAAAACGCTTTCACGTCGCCCTCTTCATCCGGCCACACCATGAGATAGCCTTCGCCTGTCACCAAGACAGATTGATGGATCTTTGTCATAGAGCGACTAAACACGTCTTTCCAGATTGTCCCGATTTCGTCCCGGATTGTGTCATCCTTGGGGTACTTCCACGCATCCACGGCGATCCGGTTCTGCGTGGTGTCAACCACCACAATGCACTCGTTGCGGACGAACACAGCGCCTTTTTTAACCACTTCGCTGAACTTGTCGTTTGTCCAAGCTAGGGGCTGGTCGCCGTCGTAATAGTTCCACAGCATGGAGTTTTTGCTGCTTTTCGCGTTCATTGTGTCCACGCAAAGCGCAACGTCTGAATTTTGATGGGCCATTGGTCTATCCTTTTATTCGGCAGAATTCTTTTTTCTTCCGAGAATCTTATAACGCTTATTCTGCCAGTCAATTGCTAACTGATATTCCCCTGGAGGCAAACTCGGCCTTTCGTCAAGTGCCATCCATTCTGTCTGGTGCTCGATGTTTCGGTGCGCCACTCGTTGCGGCACTCGTTGCGGCGCCTCCGGTTCTGTGGGGGCAATGTCTTGAGGCACAGGCTCAACCGCTTTCGCAACCGGCACCACCGCGCCAAGCCCTAACGCGGCCATGCAGCTTTGGATGAATGTTCTGCGTTTCATGATTCATCGATCTCCTTTTGGTGCCATTGCGTCAATTTTGTTTTCGATTGTTTCTGCGTCTTGTCCGCTCATATCATTCCTCCTCAATCGCAAACCATCGGCTGTGGAGACCGTTGGTGCAATTCCAATATTGCGTACACAAACCAGTCGAGCCTGTTCGGGCTTGCGCCGTAGCCCTCGTAGTTGCAAAGCTCATCTTCAAGTTCGGGAAACACGCCGACATGATGTATCCGGTGCTGCTCTGACAGCGTGGCCACCGGCTCAGCGCGAACAAGTTTGCCTCGGCTGGCGTGAATACCTCTACATGGTACGGTAGCATCTGCCGTTTTAATTGTCAATCTCACCATTTCGCCGCCCTGGTTTGTTTCGTAGACCATCGCGTCCGCTTTGTGCTTGTGGTATAGCGCACACGCCGCCCGCGCCCAGGTCAACGGGGAGCCTTGAAGCGAGTCGTCATCCAGCACATAGTAGTCGCCATCCACGCCTTTGCCTGCCGCGCCTATGCCCGCCTCGTCGCCCTCCGTGGTGCAGGACGGGTCTATCGCAACCACGATGCGCACAAGCTCGGGCAACTTGTCTTTGGTGATGCGGTCCCGGTCAATCTGACTCCGCTTCCAGAGCGCGGTGTCTGAATCCTCCAGATACTTGCCCTCCAGAAACCGCATGCGCTTGCGCCGTGGCAGGCTGCCGAGCCGGTTCTCGATGTAGCCCTCGGGCAGGTTCTCCGCGTTGTGGATTGGGTTCATCAGCATGCAATCATACATAGCCCGGTCAAGCGGCGTGTTCGTCTCGGGGTCGATGTGTTTGATAAACATCGCATAGGACCAGTGTTTTTTCGTGCTCGGGTTGCAGTCGAAGAAGGCGCGGAGTTTCAGCCCGCAGTTTTGTGCAAGCCGGGTCAGGGCGGTAGTCATGGAATCGTAGGAGATCTCGGTGCATTCATTAAAATGCATCGAGACGTATTCCTTGCCGAGGATCTTGTCGGCGCGATCCTTGTCGTCCAGGCCGCCGATCCAAAGCTCGGAGCCATTGGCGAAAGATACGAACCAATCTGACTTATTGATCGTGTAGGGAACCCTCGGGAATGCAAGCGCCATCATTTTGGGAAGCGTGTCGAAGGCAACTGCTTGCTTGGCCGCGCTGAACGTCTTGCGCAGAACGACATGCCGGGAACCCGGCGCCTTGAGCGCCCTATACACCATGAGCCACAGGATGATGAACGTCTTGCCGCTGCGAGAGCCGCCGTAAAGCAGGATGTTCTCAGCTTGCGCCTTGGCCACGTCCACCGCGTCCTGCTGGCGAGTTGTGCGCTTATAGGGCATTTGTAGACTCAATGGTTTCTCCGCGCAGCATGGCGCTGAAGATTCGGGTGGCTTCGGTTTGCGCCCCGTCTATATCTTGCCCAACATTCCTTCTGTTAAATATCTCAATTTCAAAAACGCTTACACTAAAACCCCACCCGCCGCCATCTAGTGGCATTAGTTCTGTTTTAAATTCTCCCCAGCTTGCTTCCCTCGATATTTCGCCGCCATAGGGATCTTTATGCTCATCCCACTCCAGCTCAACATCCTTCGGTTCGGCAAGATCAAGAAGCACCGACAAAACAGGCTCTAAATCAATGCCATGCTCCGCTTTTATGTCGCGCAAGAATGCAAGGCCCGCCTCACCTTGCCATTGGTTGCGGAGGTATTTTACTATCCATTCTGGCGTCCGCTCTTCCGCTCTTTCCTCATCTGTTTTCATTGCATTTAGCCCTTCGTTTATAGATTATCGTCATCATTCAAGCATGCCTGCTCTTGTGCCTCAGCTTCGGCCACTTCGGCTTCCCATTCTGCGTCTTTGGCTTGGGTTTTTAGCCGCCTATAATCCTCCATCGGAATGATGGCATATCCATCAAGCTGAGGATGAATATAGTCCCCGTCTAATTCAAAGATAGTTTCGCGGTCCCGCCCCACAATTAGGCAGTTCCTGACATACGCCTTTTCGCTCTGCATTGATTGACCCTCATTGTTTGGCATTGATCGATCTCCCTGTTGGTGCTGGTTGGTTAATGTGTGCTTGTCTTGCTCCGCTTTCGGCGTCGTCCACACGGCAGGAGATTCTGGATCTCCTGCTAGATCTTTGATGTAGGCGACATATTCTGAGTCTGTTTCCCCTTGGCGGTACACCTTACACCCTGCAGCAATCGCCTCTATAGCCGCCGGGTTCAACGCTTCGCCACCAACTCTTTTTTGCACAGGGTTTTTGCTGTTTGCCTTGTCAGTCCCTTGCGTTGCGCCTTCCATTGCCCGAATCGCGGCGTTTCGCATATTCCCGAGGATCCATTCTCCACGCACACTATTGCACTTGGCCTTAATGATGTTGTCCACCCCAATCATTTGCCCAGGCCTGTCTGTTTCCTCCAGGATGTCATAAACGTAGCTGACAAGCATGATGGCTTCGGGTATGTCCGTCGGGCTCTCTTTCACAACCCTTGCAATGTCCGCGCCTTTGCTGTTTGCTTTATCAGTCTCCTCCACTACCCCTTCCCTCTTGATCGGCGGGTTCTGCTCAAACCAAAGCAGTTTGGCCTTACACAGCAACTGCCTGTATATGTGAATTCTGTCGGTGCCCTCTTGCGTCCATCGATCCCTTAACCCTCCGAGCTCTCCGTCGATCCATCCCCGGATTTCTTCGATGTGTTCTGCCAGCGTCTGTTGATCTTGGCTCGGCTTTGCTTGTTCCGCCTCTTTCCATTCAAGCATTTGGTTTCTCCCGCGATATACGCCGGTCGTAGTCTTCCTTGAGCTCTACAGTGAATGTTCCTTCCTTGGCGTCGGCGCAGACATGGTGCTCTCCCACTCTTAGGGCAATCGCTTCCCCGGCCTTGTGCTGCTTCAAATAGATAGTGCTCATGCTTCCTCCTTAGATGTCATCGTGATCCGGGTCTTTCCACACGACGGTTTGCGTGGCGTCAATCTTCGCGGGCGCGTCGAGGCCCATCACCTTGGAGCGGCGCTCCATGATGCGCACCACGGTATTAGCCGCTTGAGAGTCCCCGCCCTTAGCCCTTGCCCATTGGCCCAGCAACAGCCCATCCAGGCGCTCCAACTCCATCTCTCGCACGTCTTCAATGGTTTGCTCCATGTCTTTGCGCATCTTGCCGAGGTTCTTGGTGATGCACTCATATGCGTATTGCGGGCTGAATCCAAGCGCCGCGCCTATCTGCTTGTAGGTCGCGCCCGCCTTGCGCATCTCGAAAGCCTTGTGCGCTTTCTCTGCCGCCTTCACGTTGCGCGGCTGCGTCTTTGACTTAGCCATGGGGGGGCTCCTTTCGCCAGCTTGTCCGTTGCGCATACCTTATTCCCTTTGTCCGCAAAAGCTGTTCCACTCTTTTTCTTGCTGCATCATTCCCTTCCCTCATTCTCGAGGTAAAACACCTTATCAGCATCCATGGAATTCCGAATAGCGCTGCTATGACTAAAATATCCATTCAGTGTCTCCCTGTCTTTGACTTAGCCATGAGCGGCCTCCAATACCGGGGTGCCTTTAGTTGCATCCGCCCACCGCTGCAAAGTCACCGCGACATAGCCGGGATCAATCTCGATACCCCTGCACTTGCGCCCAAGGCGCTCACAGGCGATGAGCGTGGTGCCGCTGCCGATGTATATGTCAGCCACCACGTCACCCGCCTTACTGTTGTTTAGTAGCGCATTCTCCACCAATTCAACAGGCTTCATGGTTGGGTGCTGCTTTGCTGCCCGAGGCCTGTCAATCTCCCACACGCTGGTCTTGTGCTGTCCTTTGCCATAATAGTGATGCTTTTTGCACCAAGTGAGCAGAATGGGTTCATGTTGATAATCGTAGTCGAGCCGCCCCATAGAAAACGTGGGTTGGTTTTTCTTCCAAATAAGCACATGTCTGACTGTTAGGCCCGCTTCTTGCATCATCATCATCATCATGCCAAGGTCGCCGCCCTGCGGGGCCGTGGTAAAATAGGTGCATTCGGGAGATGCTGCCATGCGCAGGTTCTGGAATGCAGGCACCAACATCTCTTTGAGCTTGGCTGGCGATAAAGCATCATCCTTGATGTCTGTTAAACACCTTCCAGAAGGCTGGAAAGTGTTTAACATTCTATTCTTCGCGCCTATATCCACCCCATACGGAGGGTCTGTAAATACCATCAGCGGCTTGTCCTTGCTCATCACCCGCGCCATGTCCTCCTGTTTCGCGCTGTCCCCACATAGCAGCCGATGCTCCCCGAGCGTCCAAAGTTGCCCTTTTTTCGTCTTCCACTTCTTTTGAAGCTCATCGGCGATGGTTATTTGCGGCTCCGCGTCCTCGCACGTCGGCTCAAGCCCATCCAGCACGCCCGCTTCTTCCGCCAGCCCCTCCAGCATTTCCTGCACCGCCGCGCTTCCGCTGTTCACGTCCTGCAACAAAGCGCCCAGCATTTCCGCGTCCGCCTCGGCTAAAGCACCTAATGGGTCAACCGTCGCCAGCAGGTATTCCGCTTCTTTTTCGGTGACATCCAGCACCAACGCGGGGATCTCCATATCCGGCGTGGTCTCTGCCCGTAGGTGCCCGTCGATGAGCATGTAGCCTTTGCGTGTCTTGCGCACCAGCACGGCCCCGGCGAAGCCTATCTCGCTGAGCACGCCTCTAAGCGCGTCCTGTTGCGCCTGGGGATGCTTTCGCCAGTTCTTTGGGTGCGGTATAAGCTCCCCGGCCTTGACGCGCTTGAATTCCTTTACGCGGTCTTTGATCTTCATGCACACCCCCTCGAGAATTCGATAGCGCCCGTGCTTAGCGCATACGTCGCCGCATTCCGCGCATGTGGGCAAACTGTTTCTCGGACTATTAGGCGCAAGATGTCGCCTCGAAACTTATCCTCAAGGCTGTGTGCCGCCTCTGGGTCGTCGGCCACTGCGGATATGCCCTTCAATTGCTTTTGCGCCCATTCTTTCACGCCTACTTGTCGCCTAAGCATATCCATAACACCAAGCAGCCTGAACGCTTCCTTGTCGAGCCAGTATTGCGCCGCCCGCTTCGCCTCTTCCTCAGAATCGTAGTAAGGCCACTTCCCGACTAGATTGTCGCCGCATTCAGAACAGTACTCGCGCTTAAGACGGCATTCCACCGTCCATTTGTGCCCCCTCGGAATCACCAGAACACTGTCGATCAGCTTTGAGCCTTTCACCTCCGCGCTGATTTGAACCAATAGCGAATGCCCTTCACGCTCTCTGATTTCATCTTTCCAGGTTAGCTTCATGCTATCGCATCCCTTATCTCCCGATCTCTGTGAATCTCCCACATGACGATCTCTTGGATGCACCGTTGCAACTCAACGACGTGCCCACTGTCAACTTTGCCGGGGTTCTGCTTCATGTGGACAATCGCGTACCGTAAGTCCCGTTCAAGTTTTTCCTTGTATTCATTCACATCCATCTTGTTTTTCCTCCCGTCATCTTCCCTTGGTTTCAGCTTACCTACTTCGCTTTCGGCGTTTTAACCCACACATAGCCGCCTTGCTCCACGAACGGCGGCCCACAAACAAAGTCCACAATGACCTCTCGCCGCTGCCATGTAATCGTGCCCACCAGCACAACCAACAGGACGGCACAAACCCACTTCGCCATTTTGTTGAGCCTATTCATCATGCGCCACATGCAATATCCTCCGTGCGCCCTGTTTTATGAAACAAACCACCACCCGAAACGCGGCGCGTGCGACCCTGACCAAGCCTGTGAGAATTTCCATTATGCCCTCGGGTTACGCAACAATCTGCTCGTCCGGGTTGTCAAATGTGAAATTGTCTTTTAGCGTGACGAAGTAGTACGTCCCCGCCTCAAGATGGAAGGTGGCGATCCCGAGCGCGTTGCTCACTTGCTGGTCAAGCGCCACCGCAAGCGCGGAGGTTGGATACACCGTCACTGTGGCGTTTGGGATCACGGTGACGTCATCATCTTCTGTTACTGGATATTCATAGATGATCTGCCCGTTGATGTCGCGCTTAGAAAGTTGCGCCACGCTGCCGTCCACTGGAGAGCTTAAGGTGGTGTCCGTGTCAATAAACTCATTTATTAGAGGCAGCGCGTCAACACCCGCGATAATTAGAACTTGGTTTGCCGCCGTGGCATCGCCTCCGGTGCCGCTTGGCGCTTCTTCAAGAGCCTTCTCGGTGAGCCTGTCGCCCGTGCTGTCTTCAATAAGCGCATCCATACGCTGCGTGTCCACATACACGTCCGCGATAGCCGCGTCTGTCGCAGTGAGGTCCGTGTTAGTCGTCGTCGTCGTCACCAACGTTACCACCGCCACGTCATCATTGGCAGGATCGAAGTCCTTCAACGCGCCAATCAACCCCGGCACGTCATCCGTCTGCAATTCGTTCGTGTCTGCCACAATGGCAATTAACTGCGTCGAATTGGAATCCATCTCCTGGCGATTCTGCACCGCCGTCGGGGGCTCTGTCACCATGTCCGTGTTAGTCGTCGTCGTCGTCACCAACGTTACCACCGCAACGTCATCATTCGCCGCGTCAAAATCGTTCAACGCCGCCACCGTCGCCTCAAGCGCCGTATTTGAAGCCAACGCCGCGCTATTCGTGCCCACCATGTCATCATTCAGCGTGCATTGATCTACAAGGTCAATGCTATGGGTGACCGGGTTGTATCCCGTATCCACTAAATCTTTGAGGTCAGTAACGGAAGTCGCGTCTGTCTTTATCTTCGTGAGGTTGGCTTCTACTTCGCCTGTAGTTACCGCAACCGCCAAGTCGCCGAAGTTCGTCGGCTGGTTTGCATAGGCATCACCGGTCTGGTCTACGCTTGCAGCCGTGAACACCGGGGATGCCACGTCATAGAACTTCTTGAACGCCGCCGCCAGATAGCCGCTCACAGACTCCGTAAGCGCAGTCCCGTGAATCTTTGTCAGGTCAGATGTCACCGCGTCCACATCCAGAGCGCCCGTGCCAGCCGTCCGCACCAACACGCTTCCGCAGAAGCCCGCCGGGTTGACGGTGGAGATCGTCAACGTGCAAAACACGGCGTATTCACCCGCAGCATAGCCGGTGGTGTCAATGGCTATCTCGTGCAGGCCATCGGTATAGTTGGCGCCCGTCAACAGCGTGGGCGTTCCCGAAGCTGTAGGTGCAGCCCCAGCCGCCGCTCCAGCCAAGCGCACATCATAAAGAGGAGTCGCGCCGTCGCCCGCAGCGCCCGCCGTGGTGTTGGCTGCAAACCAGAAGTAGACTGTATCGGCAATTTCTGCGTATTTATACTGAGACATTAGAGGTTACTCCCTCTGATTTCGGGCCTACCGCCCGCGCTCGGTTCGCGCTGATACGCGCCGATGTCTTCATAGGCTGTCAGTCCCGCGCCCGCACCCGGTGCGTCTTCAATTAGGCGCAGGTTACCCGTAGGAGCGTTCTCATAATCAGTCGCCCAACCGCCGGTGTCAGTGCTCACTTCACCTATCAGAACCCCATCACCAAGAGTGGTTCGCGGGTCAACCGTAATGTCCCGAAGACGATTGTTGATCTCAATAACAGATTGCAGTGCTGTGCCTGAATACAGGTTGTCGATCCATTTAGTGCTGTCTGTCGCGTGATTGTTGATGAGAACCGGAGTAGCAGACCACGCGAAGGCGGGAAAAGTGACACACGTTCCCAAATCATAAAATGTATTATTTTTAGTCAAACAGCCACCATACTCAGACACATTGATCCACGCAACACCAACGCCAGTCACGGTCGTTCCGATAAACGTATTATCTTCAACAGCCCCGCGAGGTAAGGATACGCATGGATCTGAGTCCGTGGTGATTACTCTATTCCCGACAAAACTCGCGGTGTATGACATACTTACAATGATCCCGTGAGAAGCGCCGGAACACTCAATATCTGAATTTGCAACCATCGCGCTTTTTGCTAATACAGCGCACTGGATCTGAGTACTTCCTGTTGCAGAATTGGTAATAGAGCAAGATGTAATGGTGGTATTGTCTCCCCCACCGTTGATAAGTACATCTGTGATGCTACCCGCGAAAACCAACGACTCAAGATCGACATATGCGGCGGCAGTCAGTTTTCCTGTCAGTGTGATTGCCGGAAAATCAGTCGTGTCAAGCGTAGTATCTTTATTCCGGCCTTGCCCCTCCAGGTCGCCTATCGAGGTATCATATCCGCGATATACGGTGTGTGCTTGCTGGGTTCCTGCTTGTGCAATAGTGGTCGCACCTATGGTGTAGTCGCTGTCATTCTGGATGTTGCCCCGCACCCCTGCGCCGTCCGTATGAGCAAAGCCCTCTGCAAGCGTCCATGGGCCAACGCCGCCACCCGCATCTATTTCCTGAGTGCCATCGTTGCCGCCTGCCGCATCACTGCGAATATATCGCTCAACAAATGCCATCAGCTAACCTGCTTCGCCCGCACACAAGGCTTTTCAACCACGCCCGCCACGCCGCCCGCGTTTAGATCCGTTTGAAACGCGGTAATCACGGCCATCATGCTGTTGATGTCGGTCCCAAGTAGTCGGCTAACGCCCTTGGGGCCGCGTCCGTCTTCAAGCGGTGACGCATCATTAGGCACCTTTAAATTAATGCTGCCATACCACTTGTCAAGAGCTGAGTCGCACATGTCTTTGAGTGCGCGGAACTTCTCAGCCAAAGGCCGGACCTGCTCGTTGGTGAATTTGATCGCCTCTGGGTTCGTGATGTCTGCCATAAGTCAAACTCCTTTTTTTATATTATAGCCCTGCCGGCCAAAAAACACAAGGGTCATTTCTTGCCCTCCATGGACTGGGCGCCCATAATCGACCGCGCCCGCTTTACCGGCGGCCCAACGCACACGCGGCATTTGCCGGATCGCGGATCAAACGCGCCAAGAGGGCGAAACTGAAGACACCCCATGCAATACCGGCCTTTCGCTACTTTTGCTTTGAACGTAAGCGCTATCGGATCCGGCATTGGCGTTGAAACGCCTTTCTGTTTTGCGCTGCCTCGGGTGGTGGGAGCGCCCGACGGAACCATGTCAAATGCGTCCTTGTGCTGCATCATGAGGTGGGGTCTCCGCTGTCCTCCGGCTCCGCGTCGGCGATAATCTCATCCAGCGCGTCGGCGATCTCTCGCTGGCCGCCCTGGCATAGGCTCGCGCTCAGCCTGCGCAGCGCTGACAGTTTTTCATCACTTACGCTCTCCGGCTCCGCGTCGGCGAGAGGGTTGACTGATACCGAGCAGATGCAATCCCATTCATCCAAATACGGCCATTCTCCGTCCGGGTAGTTTTCTTTTTTGTCGGTGATGGGAAATTGGACTTCGTGTGTCCGTTGGTAAACGAAGGATTCCCCCATTTCGTCTTGAAGTCCATCTTCGAGTTGGTCTTTCAGCGTCGCCTTGAGATCTTTGACGGCATCCTCTAATGAGTCGAACTCTATGTGCTCACCATGCAGCGCGTCGTAAACGCCATACTGGCCTTTTGTTGGCTCCGGCTCTTGGCCATAAAGCGCCTGGAGTTCTTCGGCAATGCCTTCGAGCTGCACCGCTTGATCGTTTAGTCCTCCGTGTTTGACGTGGCGGGCAACTTGCCCAATCGCGCTTGCATGCACTTGCAACTCCGCTTTTTCATTCGTGTTCATGTCAATCTCCTAGCCGTTGTGTTTCGTTGTCAAACTGTTCAATGATTTCCGTGAAAAGCCCCGGAATCGCTTTTCCGGGATTTTGCGCGAACCAGAGCATTTTGGCGGCATCCGCTCGGCGCCCGATTTCGTCGATAGCTGCCGGGTTAATCGCTTTCCCGTTGACAAATTGGGCGACAGCATGCGCCTTTACCGTTTCAAGTTCGAGCACAAATGCCTCGAGCGACAAATCCTCGTGCATGGCAAACGGCCATATAGTCGTTTTGCCGTCTTTGCGCTCAATCGTAAACTCAAACAAGTGTAGGTTTTTGGCGTCCATGTCAGGCTCCTGGGTTGTCCCTAAATCAGCGTGTCGTCTTCTTCGTACTCCGGCATCGGCACCGGATCGTCATCAAACGCCGTCTGCTTCTTCGGCTCAGCGCGTTTGGCGCGGGCCGTGTTTTCCTCGTACTCGTTTACGTCTCGAAAACGCTGCGTTACCTTTTCAAAGTAGAGCGCGATTTCACCCGTGGGGCCGTTGCGCTGCTTAGCAAGGTGGAGTATCACGTCGCCCTGTAGCGTCATGCCTCGGGCCTTTGCCGCCGCCCTGTGGTCGTCGTCGATGAGCGCCAAACAAATCACCACATCCGCGTCTTGCTCCAAGTTGCCGGATTCGCGCAAACACGAAAGCAGCCGATGCCCGTCCATGACACCATCCGCTTCCCGGCTCAGTTGCGCCAGCACGACGAACGGAATGTCCGCCTCCCGTGCCAGCGCCTTGATCCCGACGCTCATGTCACCCACGATCTCATACCGCTTCTGGCCCGCCTTGCCGCCGCCCCTGAGTAGCTGGATGTAGTCGAGCACCACCAGCCCGCCCGGATGTTTCGCCGCCCATCGCCGCACCGCTGAGCGCATGCGCGGGAAGGTGAGCCCCGGCGTATCCAGGACATGTAGGTTTTCTTTCGTGATCCGCTCCTCTGCACTCAGGGCTTTTGTCACTTCCTGGGGCGCGAAGGTGCCTTTCTTGGATGCTTCCTTGATAACTTGCACGTTTACCCCGCATTCGATGCTGAGGATCCGCGTCCACAACGCCGAGGCCGACATTTCAAGCGAGATAAACAAGACTGGCACACCATCGCCGAAGGCAGCCTGTGCCGCGAAATTCAGGGCGATTGCAGTTTTTCCCACGGAGGGACGGGCCGCCAGAATGATAAAGTCACCCTTCTGGAAACCGCCTGTGAGGCCGTCTAAGGCGTTTATGCCGCTTTGTACTCCCATCACACCACCCACGGCCTGGGTTAGCCGTCCAAGCCATTCTACCCCCAGCGCGAAGCCTTTTGGCGTTTCTATGACTTCCTGCTTTGCGCCGGAGCAGTTCGCCAATGCCAAAAGCTGCGTATCAATGAAGGCAGATGCTTCCTCTGGGCTTGGAAGCGTGTCCGCCGTGGCTATCCGGTTTAGGTCCGCGCCAATGCGCCCAAATTCACGGAGCAACCAGAAGCGGCGGACGTGCTCAGCGTAATGCAGGACGTTCGCCGAGGTCGCAGCCACGCCGAGCATCTCTGAAACGTAGCCCACCCCGCCCATGGCATCGGAATTGGATTCGTCGGCGAGTATCAGTGATGGGTCAACCCGGCGGCCTTTGCCGTTGATGTCTTGGATCGCTGCGTAGAGCGCGGCATGGGGCGCAAACTCAAACATGGCGCCCGTGTCGCCCAAGAGCGCGAAAGCGTCCGCCGCAGCGTCGCCCGCGCCCTCGCAGATCATGAAGCTGGAAAGCACGGCGCGTTCGGCTTCGGTGGTTTGTTCGTGGGTGGTCATCTCGCTTCCTCCTTCTGCCCCGCAAGCCGCTCAAGCAGCCCGTCGGGGAGTTCGGTTTGGGTTATTACTTCATCTTCTGATTCGCTGCAAGCCGGTCATACATTGCGTCGTTGTTGGTGTTTCCATTTCCGTTTCCAGGGGCACTGTTTCGTGCCTTCCATTTATCGTGCATTTGTTCAAACTTGGTAATCCCTGATTTTCCTGTTGAACGGAGCCGCACCAAAGACTTTACAACGGCCCGCCAAAAACCCGTGGGGTCTTCTTCGCCCGTGAATACCCATGTGATAGTGTCCACCACATCCCGCTCGCTGTAGCCGTCAATACGCACCAGCCGGGAAAGGGTCAGCCTTGAAGCGTCATCCACCTTACTTTCGGGCTTCGGGGTTTTCTTCTGGTTGTGCGCCGCGTCAACCAGTGTCCAAATGCTCCAATATTCAGCCTTGAGTATCGGGAGTTTTTTAAGGGGATCCGAAAAAGGAAGGGAAGGGATCTCTTCTTTATCCTCTACTCTACTCTCCTCTACTCTATGGCCTAGGGCTTGAGTGGGTTGAGCCTCGGGCTTAGCCATAGGCTCAGAGCTTTTAGCTATGGGCTTAGCCTTAGGCTTAGCCTCTTGGGCTTCTTTGCGCTTCTTTGCCTTGCTCTTCGTTGCAGCCCCGCCCTTAACATAGTTTGGCGCATGTTGCCAATAGTCGTGTATTTCAACGTATTCGCCACACTCGTCCATCCACCCAAACATCAAAAGCGCACCAAGAAATTCGCCTTCTATCCCATTCCACTCAGCATGAGCCTCAACATCTTCACGGGACATGCGCGGATTGGCGTCTATGTTTGCCTGGTTCCATAAATACTCAAGATGCCCCAAAACATGCGGCGCTGGAATATCTAGCGCAAGCCGCAATTTTTTGAATTTTGTTAACATCGTTGTGTCTTTACGCATGGCCGTCACCTGAAACGGAAAGCGCCTTTTGTGCTATTTTTCCTAGAGTGTCTTTTCTGCCTGAATACATCTTCAATGCAAACTCGAAAAGCAAATAGCCTTCATGGTAGCCGCCCGATTCACCGCTTGTTTTCATAGATGCAAGCATCTCGCCAATTTCAACGCCAACGAAGTCATCAAGTTCTTTTTGCACATTTTTGTTCATGGTGTCACCTCAAAAAAGAAGCCCCGATCACGAGACACTCGGCCAAGAGGGTGTGATCGGGGCTTTAGCCATCCGAAGATGGTTTTTGGTTTTTGCTTGTCTTTGGCCGTGTGTCTCATGTCTCTATTTTATCCTATTTTCCGTGGGCTGTCAATAGGGTCAATACGCATCTGGGTGTTCCTGCGGCGTTGTCTCAGCGATGTCTTGCTAAGTGATACCGTGGCTGTTTAGTTCTTGCTCGTATTTTTCCGCGTGTTCCTTGCAGAGAAAGTGCCGCGAATCTGACCACCGGGCGCATTGCACAAGCTCTTTGTAGCCGGGAATGCATGTCACCTTCGTGCATCGGCGGCGTTTCATTTGTAGATCTTTTCCTGTTTTTCGCTTGCTCATTTTACACCAACTTTCCGCACGGGTTGCAGACGTTTCGCCAGCCCGCGCCGTTCATTGAACTCGTTTAAGCGGGCAAGTTGGTTGTCAGGGAGTAGCGCCACTTTGTAGTCTGTCAAGAATTCTTTTTGTAGCTTGATCCATGGCGGATTGCGCTTGCTGTAATGTTGGTGCTTTTCCCACGACGGGATGGTGAGGTAGTTCATGCTACATTGCCTTCCAGGGCATCCAGCGCTTAGGCTCAATCCTTAAATATGTTTCGCCCGCAACTTGCTGAATAACCCACTCTTGACTATCTTCAAACCAGTAAGTTAGGCCGACAATTTCCTTGCCGAAATCTGCCAATATTACACGTCCGTCTTTTGGGGCTTTTGATGTTTTCCAGTCCATTACACACCCCACACCAGAAGAGGGGCAACGATCTTTCTAGCCCCTCGCCGTGTTTTTTGTAGCCTTCTATCAAGGCGTTTCCGACCATTAAAGCATGACAAACGAGCGTCAACACGTTGGCGCTCCTCTCGACACACGCGGCATAAGAGCTCCGGGGTATCGGTCCACACTTTAGGCTCGCGCATCTTCTTGCGACACTCCGGGCATCGTGTTTTGTTTTTCATGTCGCCTCCAACTCCGCGATCCGCTTCACCAGCGGATTATCCGCGCAAGTCAGGACATGCTCTTTCAGCGGGCCCGTCTTAGTATACGGCTCCCCGCAATAGGCGCAAACGCCGCCGATGACCGGGCGGTTATCGCTCGACGATCTCTTAATTTCGCGCACCTTTGCCACAAATTCAGCGGCCTCGGTGGCGTTGCCGAGAAGCTCTTCCAACTCCGCGATCCGGGCGGTGGCCGCGCTGTTCACCGCTCGTAAATGGGCGTTTTCGACCCAATACGGCATGGCCGAAAACTCCGTTGTCGGAGGGTCGCCCTCCCATACATAGCGGAAATCCTCGCCCTCCTTTCCGTTATTGCCGACACCCGCCGCCTCACAGTCATCGGCGCACCCGCAGTGGTAGTCTGTGAGGTCGTCGGCGCACTCCTCGGGGCATGTTGCGATAAATCGAAGGCCGTCGCTTGTCAATATTCCAAGGTCCGGATCATCCAACCACCACGCTGTTATCTTCCATGTTTTTTTGCTCATTTGATCACCTCTCCTTCAATTCCAAACACTGCAAGATTTGCCGCCACAACTCGCCGCCGCCCTTTGCTGTGCAGTGGCCGTAGCGCACGGTGTAGAGTTTGCTCATCGTTTCTCAAGCCCCACAATTTCCGCGCCGCCGAAAAGGCAATTCCCGGCAGCACGGGCGCCATCCATAAACGCCTCCAGAACGAGGTCGGCCAATTCGTCACACGCCATGCCTTTCGCCTCTTCGTCGTCCGCATCAATTTCCATAGTTGCCTTGAGTTTCATGTCTCTCTCCTTCGGTTAACACAGCCGGTGGGCCGCGTCTTTGATTCGGTTTTCCGCGATGGCGAAGTATTCCGGGTCGCGCTCGATCCCGATGAAGCGGCGATCCCAGTACTCACAAGCCACGCCCGTGGTACCGCTGCCGCAACAGAAGTCGAGAACCGTGTCGCCTGCGTTCGTGTAGGTGCGGATCAAGTACGCCATGAGCGCCACGGGCTTCTGGGTGGGGTGTGTGGTTTTTTTAAAAATCACATTGCTAAACTCTATAACCATTTTTGGAAATCCAGACACAACGCTTATGTATTCATTGGTCTGGCTCTTTCTTTCCATCGCCCCATTAAACCCTTTAGATGCCCTCTTGTTTTTTCGCTCACACCCAAAGATTCCTTGTGGATTGTAGTTCATGCGCTGGCTACCAAGTAGAGCTGCATGTCCAATAGGAGCCTTGGAAAAGACTACGATATCCTCGTAGTCTTTTAAAGGCATGTTTTTAGAATGCGAAAAGCCCGTTGCTAGTATCTTTTTCCACACCCAACAATATTTGAACATCTTCATGTTGCTCGCGATCAGCGTCGTGGTGAATGGCTGCGAAGCCGTCATCACGATGGCCGCGTTCGGCTTGGTGACGCGCTTCAGGTGCGCCCACATCGGCTCCAGCGGGATCATGGAGTCCCAAGCACAGGCGGTCAACTGATAAGGAGGGTCACTCAAAACAAGATCGATACTCCCATCCTCGATCTCGCTCATGCGCTCAAGGCAGTCGCCAAGTAGTAGCCGGGGGGTCATGTCAACAAGTCCTCCAGTCGTTCCACCTCGGCCCCAAGATACCCTACGGCGATCCAAGACGGCATCGGGTACATGTCGCGTTCGCGGGCGGGCGGCATCACTCGGAAATCGTAAATGTGGCATTGATCCGGTCCAAGCCGAACGCCTGCATCGTGGAAGCCTTGCGCGGTTTCTTCCGTCAAAACGTCAAACTCCGCTTGCTCCGATTCCGTATCCGACAAGCAACCGAATTCAATCCCGTCGCTGGTGATACAGTCCATCACGTTTATTCTGTTGCGCCCGGTGCCTTTGCGCCGCCAGCCTGTTACTCTCCATGTGCTCATTGCTCTCTCTCCATTTCATGCCCACGCGGACACACCCTTTGCATTTCCGCGTCTGAGGCGTTGAGGTCTGACCCATCTTCCGGCATGATCGGGTGGGCGGTATATCGCCAGTTCTGGTGATGCTCTTTGCACACCGGGCAATACGTCGTGTTTGGCCCTGGATTTTCCCATTGCATTAGTCCAACTCCCTTCCGTCGATAATCGCCTCGAGGATCTGGCGGGCTTCGATCTTGCAGAGTCTATGCCTCTTGGTGTGCATCAAAGTATGGTAAAGAGCACCAGTGACACCTGTTCTGTAGAAGGTGGCAATTCGCGTCCTTCGCCCTCGCATGTCTAACACAATCTCCCATAGCCCGCTCTTAGCGTACCATGTGCATCCTCGTTTCTCCCACCGCAGCCGGATACGCTTTGGCGGCGGGTTGGCGAGGACGAAGATGCTGTGGGCGCATGGGGAGCTTATGCCGCCCCTTCTGGCCGCGTTGTTTAGCTTTTGGCATATTCCCATTTTTTCATCGCCTGCACAACCTGTGCATCCGTTGCCTCCATCTGGCACATGCACATACGTCTCCTCACCCATTTTTACAATTACCTTGCCTTTCATCAATCTTCCTCCCAGTGTTGCGAATTCGCCCACGCCGCGATACAGACCGCCGCTGCTTCGTCTTCGTTGAGATCATCCCGGCCCGTGACGCGCTTGGCATATTCCATGTACACGGGCTTGCGCTGTTTGCTGGTCGCCTTTATCCCAAGCCCGCGACACACGCCGCTCTTGCCCACTTGCCAAGTGTTGGGCGCGACAAACCGAGACTCTTCACATGCGATTTCAGCAGCCGCCTTTATTTCCCCGCGCACCACAGCAAGGTCAAGGCAACTCTTGTTCACCTTCGTGCGGCCATCCTTGCCAAGATAGGTGCCGATATAGCCGTCCTCGATAACCACGAGCACGTCGTCTTCGTGCGGCATGGCGGCATCTATGCAGCAATAGAATTCATGCGCCGTATTCCAGCTTTCGACGTGCCACTCTTTCGGGCCAGCAATTTCCCATTTCCGTTGATCTTCATTCCATTTCCATGGATGACAGTGCCAAGCGAAAACACTAGGCTTTGCGCTCGCCGGGTCCGCGCCGATGCAGTTTCGTTTTCGAGGGGTGTCAACCATCGCTTTGATCCTCCGCGCCGGTTGTGTTTATGCGTTTGCGTTCATCCATGAGCATTTTCCTCGTAATTTTGAAGCGCTTAGCTATGCATTTATCGCCGTTTTCATCAAACTCGTAAGCACAAGCAATCAAACTTTCCTGGTCATCCGCAAAAGAGGTGCATTCAACCCGATATTTTTTGTGTTCCGGACACCACCAGTCAAAGGCCGAACCCACCGCGATTCGTTGCGTTCTTTCCCACGAAAAGCGCCCGTGCCCAATTCTGCTTTCTACTCCTACAAAAATAAACGGCTTGCGCCCAAGGTATTTTTCGATTGAGATTGCGGCACGAATGTTTTTCATTCCAACAGCCACGCGATAGAGATCGTCAAGGTCACATCCGAAACGACCGCCGTGATAGCTGACAGGCTTGAATAGTGTTTCGATGTCATTCTCTTCAAAATAAAAACCGTGCTCCACGGCCAAGCGCAATGCGTCACGCCCTGGGTAGCCCGAACGTTCTCGGGAGTATTCCACAGAACAAAAAGCCTCACTAATCGCCATGGCTACAAACTCTACAACTTTGCTTTTCTTTTCCATCATTCATCCTCCGCGCCGGTGTCGGCGGTTATACCTCGATAATGCGCCATACGCGCCGTATGTTCGTCCGTAGCGGCTTCTACCGCCGCAGGTTGCATATCACCACGACGTCGCGCCCGTATCGCTGCACGACCCACAGCCGCTTGGCTCTCAGTGCGCAAACGCCGCTCGATGTTCGCTACGCGCTCCCAGCCGAAGATGCTCATGGCTTTCTCCCTGCTAACACAGCCGGTGAGCCGGAGTTTCGAAACAGATCCCCCTGTTGCTCGACGCAGGCAAACAACGCCCGAAACGCGGTGGTTTTGTCTTCACGCACATTCACCCACGTCTGATCGCTGATGCGCGTCTGTTCATTTTCCGCGCCCTCCACCACTAGCAGTGTGAATTCATCACAGCGCGGAGGTTGTTCCGGGCCCGTGAGCGCAAAGCCGATCACGCCGTCGCGCTCGTAAAATTGCAGTGGTCGTAGGTTTTCAGCCTTCATGTCACCACCCCCGCGTCTTTGCGGACAGGGGTAAACCGTCGCGGGTGCTTATGCGTGCAGGTGCCCATTAGCCCAATGTTGTTGCAGGATTTCTTGGCCCCATAGCAAACATTTTCGGTGCCAAAACCACACGAACCACCTTCCACCTCGCACACCACGCCGTCCGGCATTTCCACGATCTCGCCGACTGCATATTCGTGATTCGGTACCAGCTTCTGGGGCGGTGGTTCAAGTCCCTGCTCAGGGAATCCGCCATGAGCGGGCCGCCGCTGGCCGCTGTGGGCCGATGGAAGGGGCGGGTCTGGCACGATCTCAAAGGAGGCATCCACTTCTTCGCCTTCTTCGGCGGGCGGGGAGAGGGTGGCGATACGTTCCCAGTCGTGGCATTTGCCGGGGTAGCGGATCGAATCGCACGCGCCTTCCACGACTCTGTAAATAGTTCCTTCTGCGTCATCCATCAGTACTACCGTTCCTACTGGTGGATGTTCTTGATCCTCATACGCTACCACCGGCTCTCCCGTCAGGTGAGTAGCGAGAGCGAGGCGGTTTATTTGCAGGTTTACATCGTGCTTGTCAGCCGTAGCCGCGTGTTCTTCGGCCCATTCCCTCTCGGCTTCTATCCAGCCTTCCTGCAACTTGATGTCTTTGCGGATTATTTCCTCCTGATTCGCGTGGCGCTTGTCGTGGTGGGCGGCGCGGGCTTTGTTTACCGTTCGCGCCTTCGCGTTGTAGACGTCCAGAATTTTGCGCAACCCTGAGCCATTAAAGCTCTCCCATATCGCCTGCCGCAGCGGGTCTTTTGACTTCCTTAGCGAGTTTAGTGTCAATTCTTTCCGCTTCTTCATTGTCTAATCCTCCGTTAGTTTGGTGTTCCACGCGCTAAAACAGCAATTCTTCTTTTGGGGTTATGCCTTCTGCGACATCCCACGACGGCCACCGCAACGCCGCAGCGCGGACGATGGCTCTTGCTTTGGCGATGTTTTGGTCTTGGGCATGGTTCGCGTCCGCGCCTAAGACAATGTTTTTCCCTTCCCATTCGTCAATGGCCGCCATGCCGCCCGCTTCGCTCCGTGTGGCCTTAAAATGTTCCAAGCCGATATGGGCGACGTTGCCGATGAAGAGCGCGTCTCCGTCGTCCTGGCGCTTTGATTCGAGCAGTTCCTTGTACTGCAGCTGGAACTTCTGCTCACACAGTGCCAAGCAGGATGCAGAGGAAAAGGTGATCGTGTCACCGTCAACTTTGCCGAGTTCGGAATGCTTATGCTCCTTCTTCTGATATCGCTCAGCTATCACGTCGTGAACATCGCCGCCTTGCGCGTCACACAAGCAAAGCGGGAGAAAGGGGCATTCCTTGAACCAAGCATTACAGCCATGCTCATTGGTCAGATATCCGTGTTTTTCACAATGGAGGATCCGCTTGTGAATGCTCCAAAGCCATTCCCGCGCTTGCTTCATTCGCGCCGGGTTGATGTGGTGGACGTGCTCAAGGGTCGCGCCTTCCTTTTGGAGCAGCCACTCCAAGCACCGATCCTCGTACATCTTCCGATTCGGTTTGCCGTCCTCGTCTTTGTCCTTGCCGCAAAACTTGATCGTCGGACGCATGATGAGGCGATATTGGATCTCGCTTATCGGCACATCGGCTGCCAGCGCATAGAGTTCGCCTTGATAGCTTAGGGTCCGCTGGTCCAAGAACTTGCGCGGGTCGGTGCATGTCTTCCAATCGCTGAGCACGCCATTTTCGATCAGGTCCAGCTTGCCCGCGAATTTATGCGCCTTGGCCGGGTGCCCCGTTTCGGGGTTTAATATCGGCATCGTCACAATTTGTTCTGTCTTCATGGCTGCGTTTCTCCTTCGCATTAAAACGGGATGTCATCTTCCTTGATGGGCGCTTCTGCAACAGGGGGCGCGACAGGCGGCGGCGCGACAGCACCGGGAACCTCCGCATTGAGCGCCCAGAAGTCCACGACGTTATTGTAGACCTTGCCTTCCTTGTTTTTTTCAGGCGCGACACGCACCATGAGGCGCATGTTGAGCATGCCCTGGTGACATTGGAGGTCGTTCGGCTCGTAATTCCGGCAATCATCTTTCGATACGCCGCAAGCCTTCACGAAGGAAATCAGCTTCCAAAGCGACTTAGCAGTGAGCGTGATCGTGACGGTGTTAATCTGCATCGTCGTCGCGCTCTTTACTTCAAACTCCACAAAAGGATAGTTATTTGCGTTGGGGAAGCGCCCCATCTTCGCGCCCGACACAAAGACTTCATGGTCGCCCGCGCCCAGATAATCCCCGCCCGTTTCGTCCCAGTGATCTGCAAGTGACATGCTATTTCTCCTTCTTGGTTGTGGTGGTTTTGGTGCCGAGAATCTTTCCGAAGATCTTCGTCCAGTTCGTTTCTTCATATTTCTCAAGCGCAGCGGTTGCGTCCTTGGCAAGCACCGCGCCCGTGTTGATGGTCTGCCAAACCCGGTCGCCCGTTTCGTTGCTCTTCATGTACAGAACAAGGTCAAAGTAGGCCGCGCATTCAAGCGCAAACTTGCCAGCGAGGTTCGGGGTGCGCATCACCATCCCGGTCTTCTTGTCTTCCTTCCAATCGCTCAGAGCCGTGAAAATAGTATGAACTGGAAGATGATTGACGGCAGAGATAAATGAGACCATCCGAGTCCGAAGAAGGTTATAGTCCTCCATGGTCATCAAATCATCATAGGCATTTAACGCCGTTTCCCTCTCACCCTCCGTGCGCTCTTTGATGAGGGCTGGGCGGTCAACCTGAACAATATTTTTCTTGCACAACTCATTGGCCTCAGAAAGCGAATCGATAGCGAGAATCTTTATGCCCTTCAACTCCTCCCCCTCAAAAGTCAACGTTAAGGAACCGTCTGTTTCTGACTTTGCACACACAAACACGCGCATCAATTCGCGCAGATCGTCCCACTCTTTCACCACTGCAACATTGTATTCTTTGTCTCGCAGCGGAATAAGCCCACGCTCCATGGTCACAATCAGCGTGTTTTCAACCGGCAAAGTGCCGAGGCTGGTCGTCTTGCCCACGCCGCTTTCTCCATGCACAAGCGCATGAACAAGCGTCAATTCGCGGGAATTTGATTTCGTTAACTTCATTTTTCCATTCCTCCGTTTCGTTCAATCAGGTCAAAAAATCCATTGCAGCAAACTCGGCAAGCTGAGCCCGAGAAAGACAATCACGCCAATTGCAATCAGGCACCCGTACTGCGGCGGCTCAGGGTCGGTGTAGTGATCGCGGGTCATGGGGCTTCCTCCGTTTCGTCTTCGGTTTCAGGCTCCGGCGTGTAGAGCTCCCAGTCAGGCGGGAATTCCTGCATGCGCTCGAAATCGCTGGGGCCGGTTATGCCGGGAGTGCCGAGGCCGCTCATGACGCGGCGTCTTTGTAGACGCGCTCGGCCTTGATGGTGACGTTGGCGGCTTCGATGGTGTGATCATCCCAGTCGTCTCGCAGTATGGTTGCGAACTCTCCAGTCGTGGCATCCCTAAAATGATACCTCTCCGGGGAGATGTGGGTCATGCTTAGCAATGCTACAAACTTGCCGTCCGCGAAACAGTGCCCCCCGATCTTTATCTGGCCACACGCCACCGTCTCCGCCATCGGCGCCTCCTCGGGTTTCTGCGCGGCGAGCCATTCGTCGATGTCGGGGCGGGGGTGGACTTTGGCGGACTGGTCAATTTCGTGAATAACCCCTTTGCGGTCAACTCCACGCCTTGGCACATTGGCGGCCTCGTGGACGCAGCTTATCTTTTTGAGAATGTCGCCGCCCAACTGAAAATGTTCACCTTCTATTACGCTTGTTATTCCCATCATCTCCAGCCCCTTCGGCTCCACAATCTCAACCGTCACATTCGGTTTCTTGTTCATGTCTCTTTTCTCCCTTCGCCGGTCCGCACCCATTCCATCCTCACGCCAAGCGCGGCGCAGACTGTTCCAAAGGCTTCGATCTTCGGCTCGCATGGATCGATGTCCCTGACCCAAGTCCGCACGGTAGTCCCCGCCACATCAGTAGCCCTGTCAAGCTGTCGAAAACCCCAGCCTTTGTCGGTCATGGCCTCCAGCAGTCGGCCTCCGAGTGTTTTATTTTCTGCCATCGAGTTAACTCCTTTTGTTAAATACAATTACACTATATCTTATTATATAGCATTTGTCAAGAGGTTTAGTAAATTTCTTTTCGTCCACAATAGCCTATGGATAAAGGGTTTCGTGCGATTCGCGGCCCCGTCGCCGAAAAAAGATTGAAAAAGATGGAAAAAGGCTTGACATCCTGTTTAGCATGTGATAAACTAAAATTGAAAGTTGAGAGAAGGCGGGCAACGAGGCCCGGAACCGAAACCACAAACGAAGGAGAAAAACGATGTCACTTTTCACACAAATGGCGAATGCAAAAAATGGTTCGGAATTTCTGAATTCAGCACTTAAAGAAATGGGGCGCAACGGTGCAGCGCAAAAACATCTTCGAGAAGCAAAGCAAGCATTGAAACTTGCAAAGAAATTGGGAAACTAATCTTCCCTTTCCCGCTTGAAATTTTCAACACCAAACCAAGGAGAGAAACCATGAACACGAATATCGATGAACTGAAAAGTGAAGACCACGCAGTCGAAGCAATGGCGCTTGTCGGCTGGACAAAGGACACTAGCCGCGGAATGATTACGGCTGACCAGCTTGACGCCTTGGCAGAGATTGATGACGCAGAGCCCACGAGTAGGTGTATGCCTGCTGGAGAAGAAGATAATGTAGAGTGGAAATCCAGCGTTGCCCTGCCGTTAGCAGACGGGACGCTCGTTGACCTGTACATCTACTGGGGGTTCGATAGCCGAGTATGGGGCGACACTGACCCGGAGAACTACAACTGGGACATCAACGACGTGGATCATGTAGATTTCTGGTAAGCTAACACCCCCACGCGGGCGGCCCGGTCGCCCGCTTTTGAAACCGAAACCACAACAAACAAAGGAGAACATCATGAAAACATCCGCCGAACTAAGAGCGAGAGAGATAGCCAGCATGGAAAAGGCCCGCAATGAATACATAGGCCGCATGGTAAACGTGCAGACCATGCTCGAGCGGATCAAGGATCTCACTGATCACGCCATCGATCCCGAGGACATCCATTGGGGCGACGTTGCCAACATGGGCCGCGTAGAAATGTCTCTCACTGAAATTTGCGAATACCTTTAGGAATGGACACCATGAAAAACAAGCATCAAGAATTCCGCGCCGCCCTCGCCCGTTGCGTTTCTAGCATGTGATAAACTAAAATTGAAAGTTGAGAGATGGCAACCAAGGAGAGACACGATGGACATCATGGAACAAATCAGGGCAGAGCGAAGAGAAGAAAACGCGAAGCTCAAGCCCATAGTAGAATCGACCATACTTGAAGTGCTTGCAGACTTTGCGGCCCTGAACCGTCCAATGCCAACCACGGCCACACTGATCGCTGATTGCCTCATCGATCACAGGATTGGGCGCGAATATCTCAGAACGAAAAAGGAAATGGTAGCGTTGACTTCTGGTGCCTTGAAGCGGTTGCAGAAAAAGGGCAAAGTGCAAAAGCTGCAAGGCATTGGATTGACAGGAAAGATCGCCTATGTGTGGGAGGTTAAGCCAGTGACAAAAACCGCGTATTCTGGAATGTATAACGCTATCTTTTTGCTGAGAAAAAATGAACCCAAAGATGGTTATTATGGCGGATTCTCGGGCGGAAAAGATTCTTGTGTGATCAAACACCTTGCGAAGCGTGCAGGCGTTCAAGTGGAATGGCATTATCACATGAGTATAGACCCTCCGGAATTGGTGCTCTTTGTGCGTGAAAAGCATCCCGATGTTATTGTTGACCGGCCAGAAATGCAAATATTCAAAGAGGTGGAGAAGCGCGGTATGCCATGGGTAAAAGCGCGGTGGTGTTGCTCTATTATTAAGGAACGGCACGGCAAAGGCTACACCAAGATCCTTGGAGTCAGAAAAGAAGAGTCACCCCGCCGCATGCGGACATGGGACGAAGTTACGGGCGATGTGGTTGCTCCGATTTGCCTGTGGTCAACAGACGACGTATGGGAATACATTCGAATGAGTAACGTTCCGTATTGCGCTCTTTACGATGAAGGGTTCGAGCGTTTGGGGTGTGTGGGTTGTCCGTTGGCAGGCAAGAGAAAAAGGGATAAAGAGTTCAAGCGCTGGCCGAAATTTGAGGCAGCATGGAGAGCAGCATGTAAGCGCCTATGGGACGCTCCCGGAGACTGGGCACACAAAAAGCGCCACGACACGGAGCAAGAATATTGGGAATGGTGGCGCTACGAGGCCAGAAGCACCGACCAGAAAAAAGTAATCCCTTGCGGCGACGTACCTATGGAAAACGTGCAATCATAACCCCCACGCGGGCGGATTCGGTCGCCCGTAGAAAGGAAAGCATGAAAAACCACCACCAAGAATTCCGCGCCGCCCTGGCCCGATTCGTCGCGGCGGGACACCAAGAGCAAGAGGCCGCGAAGCTGCTCGGCTACGCGGCGACTACGCTCTCGGCGCTCAAGAATGGCCTCGGGCAACAAACGCTCAATCCCCGTCACGTCTTGGCGATGCAACGGCTGGCGGACATGGCCGAGGCGGGCGAACTGTAGCGAAACTGAAACCGGAAGCAAAGGAGAGAGACATGAAAAACACAACCACACAAGACAAAGACAACGAAAAAATCGTGCAGGCGTGGCCTTCAAACTGGAGGCGTGAATGCGCTGCGTTGTTTGCAGGCAGAATAATCAAGTACGCCCCGTGGCACAAGATGTTTGAGGCCGTCCAAATAGCGCGAAAATACGCAAGGGGTGAGGTCACAATTGAGCAATTAAAGGATGCGTACATAGAAATGCAGACAATACGGGATGTCCTCTTGACGGACTTGAGCGACGTGGAAAAGGCCATCAAAATAGATGTCCGTTATTTCCAGTTCGTGCAAGCAAGGATCCTCGCTTTTCATGGTGGTCGATGCGCTGTGGAAAATTGCTTACAACCCGAAGGAGCGTCTGGGTTCCGGTTTAGTGCATGGCCCGCATGGGAGACGGATGCCGTTGCTTTTGGGGAGCAAGCAAAAGGGCTAGGGAAGCGCGAAGGAATGTCCAGACTTCGCAGATTCTTTGCCGATTTTAGGCTGATTAAGAAACTTGATCTACAATATGAGCAAGAGCTAGAAAAGGAAGGAAAAGAACAAACCAAGATTGTCAATCAGCTTCTTGTTCTTTATGAGCGGTCCCCGAATATCCCCGACATGCACGTTGTGGATAGTCACATGCGCAAGTTAGGCCAATAGACACAAAAATGCCCGCTCGGCGTGCGAACCGAGCGGGCTGGGCGGCGAAGGATCCGCCCAGGGGATAGGGGTGGGGGGTGCCCCGAGGGTGCTATTGATTGCTGGCTTGTGAAACTAGCATTGCCTCGCGGACGGTGATCTCTGGGGTGTTTTGCATGAGGGGTGCCATCATATCTTTGAATTGCTGAAACTCATCCAGCTTCTTAGAGGCATTTGCCACGTTGTCAATACGGACAACCTCGGCAGAACACACGTCGGCCCACCGCGCATCTTCAAGAAATTTGTAAACGGTATCACCCTCCAGCCCTTTTACGCAGAGGATGCCGGGGAGATCAAGCCCCGGCAGAGACATCTGCTGGTCAAAGTCCGAAGATGGAGAACGTGAGTTTAGACGGGTGCGAACATATGCCGCACACCCGTACTCTTGGAAGTGCTCACCAGCCTCAATCGCCTCGTCAGGATACCATTCGCGGAATCTTTCAACGATGGTAGCCACATGGCTACCGCCGCCTTCAAGACACCTATCTATGGCTTTGCTTATTGCTTCTTTCCACTGCATTTTTCTATCCTTTCTTTCCATGCTAAAGAGAAATCAAGCACCCACTGTAGCTGCTCTTTTATCTCTTGAAACTCTTCAATATCCCAGTCGCTCATTTCTTCCACAACCTCATACGGGTCTGGAAGATCGACAAGCCGTCGAATTGCAGATCGCACATTAGATGCGCGGCCTCGCCGTTCCCACTCGTCAATGCCCATGGCATCCACCATGGCGTTCCCGGCTTCTTGTAGCCGCTGCACCGATTCGTTGTGCTCCTTGATCTTCTTCTTCTTCTTTTCGTGTTTCGCTACCTCCTGCCGGGCAACCTTGCCGATCACACCCGGTTCGTTTTTCAGTATGTCCATTTCTTGCTCTGGGGTCAGGTCGGCTACCTTGGCTGCAACCGAGACGGGGAGGATGCCGTCTTCCACTGCCTGCAACAATTCGGGCGTGCCGTCTTTGATCACCTTGCGGGCACGTTTGATGGACCCAGTTGAAACGCCCACGGCATTTGCTGCGTCTTGGATGGAAGTGGATGGATCTTGAGATCCCTCCACTTTTTCATCTGCATATTGATTGGTCCCGTGCTTCAAATTCGCCACCTTCGCCCCCACCACAGAACATTGGCTCTCGCTCAGATGCCGCCGCTTCAGGTTCAGGCTCACCACGAACGCCGCTATGCTCTCTTCGTCGCCATTGTACGTCCTAGCCTCGACACTGCGTCCAAGCTCGGCACAGGCCAACACACGGTGCTTGCCGTCGATAACATGCCCATCTCCGTTCACCCACACCGGCTCCCGCTGCCCGTGTTGCCGGATGTCCTCCACCAAGTCGGAAAACTCCGTCTCCGTCATTTTAGGAAACAAGTCTGCCGCCGGGTGCATGATCGCATCTTCAGCTATTATCCGATTCATTTGTACGCCCCTTCCTTTGTCTTCGAGTTCCATGTTTATCCTTTCAAAAGAAAACCCCGCCCGCGCATGAACCGACAAGAACAAATGCGGGCAGGGAGATCCGGCTTTCGCCAAAAGATTTTATGTTTGGGTGTCGGTCCATCTTCTTATTGTATAACAAATCGTCCGAGCTGTCAATGCACAAAAGCGCCCGCTCGGCGTGGGAACCGAGCGGGCCGGGCGGCGAAGGATCCGCCCGTGGGATGGGGTGGGTGGCCCCGAGGGTGCTAAACGTTGTGCTTGGCTTGATCTTTCAAAAAGGTGAGCTTCCCGGAAATCAGCGGGGCAACAACAGTCGTAATCACGGTTGCGATGGCCGCGTCGCCATCAATGCCCCAGGGGATTTTGTCACCAAAAAAACTGCGGGCGAATGTGAGAATGGCAACCACCGTTCCGCCGCCGACAACCACGCCGCCGATGGTGTGTTTTGCGGTAGTTCTCGCCTTTTTGCTCGACTTCTCTTTGCTTCGATTCCAGATCGCCATACCATTTCTCCTTCGGGCTTTCACCCATTTGTGTTGCGCTCTATGGCCGCGCCACACGGCCTTAATTAGTCGCCACATTATCCAACCAACCGAGGCCGATAATCATGGTCAACAGTGCCACCAACGCTTCAAACAGTCGCATCAACTCTTCTATCATTTTTTCCTGCCTTTCTGGCGTTTTCCGCGCCACTTGAAAGTGTGTCCAATCTTCACGCCACGGCCCAATAGCCATTTGATGATATTCATCGATACGCCCTCGCCAGCCACCAACGCACCCGAACCGCCGCGTAGATCGCCCATAAAGCAAATAGGTGAAGACCAAGACCAAAGTCAGTGCAGATCTGGTCGAAGATGCTTTCCTTCATCGGTACGCCCTCGCCAGCCAGCCTTTCAGGAATCGCCCGTACTTGCTCCGGTTTTTCGTCGCCAACACGCGATAGAATCCGGCCTGCTCAGAACGCATCGCGCAAAAGAGAGAGAGCGCCGTCATACTATTGGCGGCCTCGGCTGTCTTGCGGCCTAGAATGCCATCCTCGACAAGCGGGAGCCCACACGCCCTGCACGCCCGCTGTAGAATTTTCACGCCTTGGCGGATGCCCATGTTGACCACGCAGTCGAAAGTCTTCTCAGCTACTGTGGCGTTCGTTAAATTGCAGAGTTTGGCGGGCACCCAGAAGCGGTCGAAATAAAGCTGGATCGCCTGCTCTTCGCTCAAACCCTTGATGTCATCCGCGTCGATGTCTCCGTCGCCGTCCACATCGAGACAGGCTTCGCGGATTACAGGAATGGTGATACCATAATTCGTGACCCCCGCGTGATCGGTGGTTAGTCCGCCTTCGTTTTCCAGGACGGTCCTTATAGCAAGCTCGAAGAATGCGTGTCTCATGCGTCCGCCGCTCCTCTGTCTTCGTCTGGCACGGATACCTCGATATGCGGTATGCCGTAAATCATCACAAACGATCTGGGGTTATACGCCGCGCCGCCGGGTTGAACCTTAATCAATACGTTCATGCTCTCGCCTCCGCAACTTCCTTCAAATCCAGGGCAAGCTCCGCCTGTGTGGCGTGGTGCTCTTCGAGGGTGGGGATCTCGGTGACTGCGGACCAACCCGCATCAATGATGTCGGCGGCTCTTGCTAATGCAACTGACATTGCTCTCGCCTCAACAGCCCCGCCAATTCTCCCAGGCGCATCCATAAAAACGAATGGAGGCTGTTCTTCCAGTCGATAGGCTTCAAACCTTACCTGTATTCGGGTAGGTCCAGAAAATTCTTCCAACGGCTTTCCGGGGAATAGCGTCACTACATAGTTACTCCCAAAGTTCTCCCTAATCGCCACCACGTCATCGCACATGATTTTCTCCTTCGTTTTGTAAAAGGCGGGCGCGTTTCGTGGTGCCAGCATTCTATGATGCTGCCCAGGTGGCCTGCGCCCGCTTGACCGCTGGTTAAACCAAGCGGCGCGGTTTGGTTTCGGCCACTGAAAAATGTACGGGGATTTCGGCTTTCACCTCCACTTGCCGCCAAGAAGCTATCAAGGCCGACGCAGCGTCTATCCCGAAAAATGGTAGCGGCGACGGGACTCGAACCCGTGAACTGCTGCGTATGAAACAGCCGAGATGACCATCTTCTCCACACCGCGCCAAAACTGATTCAACTTTTCCCTTCCAGAGCGACGGGCCGGGGTTTCATCGACCCGCCGCCAAACGAAGGAGAAACGCCATGAAACGCTTCCCTTGTAGGTTAGCATGAATGGGGCGGGGTGTCAATAGGTGCTGGCGCTTCTTCGGTTCTACCCGCCAATACATTAGGCGTTGTTCGTTGCGCCGCTATCATCCTCCTGGCGTCATCTTGGCCCGCCTTCGCCCCCATGATAATTTTGCCTTGCTTGAATAGTCGGTGCTGATGCGCCCGGACATCGGGATCGTCGAGTTGAGATTCGTCCACTCCCATCTGTCGAAAATGCGCCTTCAACATGCCCCGGAATGATGACCTGAATCGGCGATCATTGTATTCGGTGGCCTCTATGTCCGTCAAGACTTGCAGGCCGTCCTGGTGGATTTTCACGGTGTAGCTTTTGCCAAGATCTTCAAGTCCCAAGCTCATTGCTGCTTGCAGCCCCATCAACGCAAACTGGTATTGCACGGTTCCGCGCTTTTTGTTCGTGATGGTTTCAATTTCAGAAGCCGGGAACAAATCGCCCTTTTCGATAGACTCATAGTCGAACGGAACTCTGCTTGCTATTCCGTCTTGTGTTTCTTCTGTGTCGCTCATGTTTTTTCTCCTGTTTTTCCAAACCAAAATATACCCTCGCCATGCCTTGCCAGTCCAGGCCTTGCCTGTCCAGGCCATGCCTCGCCTTGCCCAGCCTCTCCATGCCATGCCCTGAGAAAGTCTTTGTTGTATCCATGCCTTGCCCGTCCCGTCCATGCCAGGCCTTGCCTCGCCACGCCTTGCCGCGCCCCGCCGAGCCTTGAGAAAGCCTTTGTTGTATCCATGCCTTGCCAGTCCAGGCCTTGCCTATCCAGGCCTTGCCTAGCCCTGCCTTGCCCAGCCGTGCCAAGCCTTGAGAAAGTCTTTAATTGCTACCCTTGCCTTGCCTTGCCTTGCCTTGCCTAGCCTCGCCCCTCCAGGCCAAGCCTTGCCTTGCCCCGCCTCGCCTCGCCACGCCGTGAGAAAGTCTTTGTTGTATCCATGCCTTGCCTATCCCGTCCATGCCTATCCAGGCCTTGCCGCGCCCCGCCTTGCCTTGCCCCTCCAGGCCTTGAGAAAAGTCTTTGTTGTATCCATGCCTTGCCTTGCCTGTCCCGTCCAGGCCAAGCCACGCCGAGCCCCGCCACGCCATTAAAAAATCGTTACACCACCAAGAACCGCCCAAACTTCGGACGGAAATCACACACGCCCTCATACATCCCCGCCGCCTCAATCGCCGTCTCAAGTTGCTCCAACTCGATCACTGTATTGTCAAACTGGATGGCAAACTCCGCGCTCCACTCATGGAAGATGGGCCGCGTTCTCACAATCCGCGCCATCCCAACCTTAACGAGCCGTTGGTCAACAAAACTCTTATCCGCCCACAGCGCGTCAATACCCTTCGGCCCGCTGTACTTCAGCGCCGCGTCGCCATCACAGAAGATCGACGCCTTGAAAGCCTTCCCGAGTTTGCTTTTCTTCGCGCCCGACACCAAACACGCCTCGACATATTCGCTCGGGATGCACGGGTGTCCTTTGCCGTTAAGCAACAGGCTCCCGTACCATTCTACCTCGGCCATTTGCTCGTAGGTTTCTTCGGTCTTGTTTCGCTTGCCGCTGAGTTTTTTGAGCCGTTGCGTCCATTCGTTCATCGGGTTCGCCAATTGTCCATTGTGCATAATTAGCGGCGCGATGCCTTTCACTTGGAACGTCTTTTGTTTCAACATGTCATTTCTCCTTGTATTGCCTAACCTATCCATAAACCGCACAATGCGGAATATACCCTTGCCCAGCCTCGCCTCTCCCAGCCTTGCCTTGCCACGCCCCGCCTCGCCTTGCCACGCCGTGAGAAAGTCTTTGTTGTATCCATGCCTTGCCTCGCCTTGCCTTGCCAGGCCGCGCCTCGCCCATCCAGGCCAAGCCATGCCCTGAGAAAGTCTTTGTTGTATCCATGCCTCGCCTTGCCCTGCCCAGCCGCGCCGCGCCATGCCACGCCAAGCCGCGCCCTGAAAAAGTCTTTGTTGTATCCTTGCCTCGCCTATCCCGTCCCCGCCTCGCCTCGCCATGCCGATCCATGCCAAGCCGGACCACTCCATGCCGAGCCATAAAAAAGCCCCAACTACGCAGAGACCGGCGAAGGAATGCGCAATTAGGGCTAAACAGGATCGCTCCTGTAAAAACTCGCTATGTGATTTCGCCGATCTCATATTCAAACTATACTAGAAAAA
>Ga0208769_1000065_pt1 | contig 52012 bp, 40 predicted proteins | sample AntAceMetag02UKC_FD_184768 | JGI IMG/M metagenome (GOLD analysis project Ga0208769, IMG submission 184768) | Saline lake microbial communities from Ace Lake, Antarctica- Antarctic Ace Lake Metagenome 02UKC (SPAdes) (version 2) | ecosystem: Environmental > Aquatic > Non-marine Saline and Alkaline...
GATAGTTTTTTATTATTTATTAGAATGTGTAATCTATTAATAAAGATATTTTCTTTGAGCTGATTTTTCCGCCGAATTCAGAATTTAAATTACCAGACAGTGAATTGTATTTCAATTTCAGATTTAAATTATTAAAACGAGAATAGCTAAATTCGACGCCAATCATCTTACTATTGTCATTTAAATTATATAAAACAAAAATAGAAGGTGTGAAATATAATACATTAAATGGTTCTGGATGTGAAAATTTTGAATATAAATAATTCTTCATTAGAAATTGATTGGTAAAATTTTCAAATTGGTAATCTTTAATAATCGGAAACAATGCTGGATTTTCTGAAATTGCCGAATCAATAGCATCATAAAAATTTGTCATTTGTTCTTTATCCAATCCCGAATCATTATGAAGATATTCCAAAATAACGGTTGTATTTGTTTCAAACAAAATTCTGGTTCCGAATAAATACTTATGAGAATTGTCGACCATAGATCCAACAATAAAATTGGAATTTAAACTGTTTGTAATAACATCTTTTTCAAATACATATTCTGCATGAATTTCCCAATTTGCTAAAATATTACGGGCAAAATCAGCTCCGAATTTTTTGAATTCAGAATTTTCATAAAATAGATAAGTATCAAAATCGGTATCAGCAATTAGGAAATAATTATTCAGAATAAAATTGATATTATCATCATCAGAGAAATTCGCATTAATTTTTTTGTTTACTGGAATAATTACAGGACTGATGGAAAAGTTCTGTAATATACCGGATAGGCTTTTTACATAGTTGAATTTAAACATCCAGAAACCTTCCAGACCTGCATCAATATCGTTTATATCTTTTTGTCGTCCGACAAAAGACACCGGATTCCAAATATATCCCTTTCCCCATTTAACCGATTTTTTTCCGAGTTGAAAATCAAAATTTGTTGAAAGATTTAAATTCAGAAATGATTCATAAATGCTGAAATCGTTTTCAAATTCATCATTTGAAGTATAAAATAATTTATCTTTTAAATTCAATGTAAATTTAAATTTAGAGATTTCATAACTTCCTCTCAACTGTATGGAAGCATAATGTGAGTCCCAAAAATCTTTTTCTTCTTTATTAAAAAAAGATAATTTATATAGATCGGATGAATTATTAAGTTTTGAAATATCCGATTGCATTTTAAAGATTCCGATATGTTCATAAGGTGTTTTTTTAAATTCCTCGAAATCAAAGGAATATTCCTGTGCAGATAATATTATTGTGACAAATGTAAACAATAGGATAGTTTTTTTTAGATGCATGATATTTCTCTTTTTTCTACAAAAATTTCACCGTTCTGCGGTTTATATTTTTCTAAATTCCTATTTCCTTATTTTCTTAGATCTTTCACTTTTGACATATAATTAAGCGTAAAAACTTCATCATCGATTTTGCGAGGTGCGATGTTTGCATAGATCATTACTGCTTTATATCCTTTGTGAAGAGGACTATCGGTTTCCAAAACAGCAGGACGTGTGATTCCGTTTCCAAAATCCTTTATTTCTTTGAAATATAAGGTCTTAATCAGCATTCCGCTTGCTGTATAACATTCGATTTTGGTCGGAGTTTTGTATTTGATATCAACCCACATTTTTAGTTGGTCGTATGCAACATTAAATGTTTTAGCTTTCAAAGTAAGCAATTTTTCTTTTTTGTCATCGATCATTTTAGTGACATCATATTCGGCAGTATAATCGAGTTGCATAATATCCGAGTTATTAAAAATTCCGCCGATAACCGATTGCAAACTTGTAATTCTCATTGGTTTTCCTACATTGGGAATATACAACCACATATTTTCATCTAATCGCAAAGTAGATCTTCCAATTTCTGTTTTTGGGGATAAAAATGTTGTTACCATCTTATCATTTCCTTTTTTCAGAGCATAAAGAACAAATTCTTTTTTCTTTCCGTTCGGTTCAATATTTATGATTTTTCGCAAAGATTCAAATGATTCCGGTGAAAGATTTCTGTCGATTTCTTTAAGAAGTTTGTTTCCCGCTTCAATCGGTTCTTCTGCAAATAATAAGGTAAAACTCAATATAAGTATGATGGTTGAGAAGATTATTCTCGAAGAGATTATTGTATTTTTGAACATAATGTTCCTCCTGTTTTTAGATTCCCATTTTCACAGGAATGACAAATGTCAACTTGAAAAGGCTTCTTCCAATACTTCTTTCTGTTTAGCACTTTCAAGGTCTTTCTTTATCGTTTGCTCTATTTCCAATCCTGAAAGAGTCAAATGCAAGAAAAAAATGGAAGAGACTTTTTCAGGATTTCCAACACATTTCATTAATTTTGCCTTAATGCTTCAATCGGTTCAAGTTTGGAAGCTTTGAAAGCAGGTTCCAAAACTGCAACAATTGCCACCAAAATTACAATTAATGCCGTCATCATAATTTGTGAAACGGATATTTCCGGTTGCAGAAGAATATTGCTGTTTCTTCCGAATGCGACAGTAATATTGGAAATATTTACAATAAATATCGCTATAAGACTTGCCACAACTCCAATAACAGAGCCAAAAACTCCGAGGAATAAACCTTCAAAAAGGAACATCAATCTGATTTTGGAAGGAAGAGTTCCCATTGCCGAAATTGCGCCAATTTCTTTTGTACGCTCATAAACTGCCATAATCATCACATTCATAATACTGACCAAAACTATTCCAATGAGAATTACTTGTATGAAAAGTGCCATCAAATCGATCATTGTTGCAATATTATAAAATGGAGAGAGTTCTTCCCAAGTATGAACTTCAAAAACAGGATTTCCCTTTTCATTTAGTATTGCACCCAATTTTTCGTTAAGAGTGGAATAAACTTTTTTCATATCATTAAAATCTTTCAAACGAATCGCGATTTCACTAACTTGAATTTTATCCATTCTCAATAATGATCTTGCATCATCAAAATGGACATATCCATATTTGCCTGTTGGTCCCATTACACTTTCCATAATTCCGGAAATTTTGAAAGGTTGTCCATTTATCGAACCATCATTATTGGTGGCAACCAAAACAATATCATCACCAATTTTAGCATCAAAACCTTTAGTAATTAATTCGGGAAGTAAAACTTCGCCTTTATGCAAAAATTTACCTTTTTTTAATCTATCTTTTAGTAATGGAACAACAACATCTTCTTTTGCCGGAATGATAGCTGAAAATTTTGCACTAGTTGACTCCAAATAATTACTCACCATTCCACCAAATAATATTCTGTAAGAATAACCTTCGATTTCAGGAATTGCGTCCAAAGTTTTTTCTACCGTTTTTAGTTGTTTTGCATTCAGAGATTTATCAAGTGGAAGATTATCAAGTGCTCCCACAAATCCTTTTTTGTGAATTTGAATATGACCCAACATTGAATCGGTGATTTCTCCAATTATCAGATTTTTGAAAGAACCGGCAGTTGCGGAAAAAAGTAAAACAGCCAAAACACCAAAAGCAACAATTCCCATTGTGAGAAAAGTCCTTCTTTTTTGACGATATAAATTTCTAAAAGCAATTTTGATTATATTATTCATTTTTTACTCCTTTCTTCACGATTGACAAGAACACCGTCTTCGATTGTATAAATGATATCAACTTCCTGAACTATTTTTGGATCATGAGTAGAAAAAATGAAAGTAGTCCCAATTTCATGGCTCAATTTTCTCATCAAACTCATTACTTTGAAAGCTGATTTATGATCGAGATTAGCAGTTGGTTCATCAGCCAGAACAATTTTTGGATCGGTTGTTAATGCTCGGGCAATAGCTGCTCGTTGTTTTTGACCGCCTGAAATTTGATTGATTAATTTGTCTTTTTGATCGAGCATTCCGACTTCGTCTAGCAAAGAAAGTACTTTTTCTTTTCTTTCTTTTGGAAGGATGGATTTTACCATAATCAGCGGATATTCAATATTTTCAAAAACTGTCAAAACCGGAATGAGATTAAAATTTTGGAAAATAAATCCCAAATGTTCTCCTCTGAATTTTGCTCTTTCGACATAATTCAATTTGGAAATATCCGTATCAATTACCTTTAATATTCCGGAAGTTGGTTTGTCTAAAACTCCAAATAGATTTAACATTGTTGTTTTACCGCTACCCGAAGGTCCGATAAATGATATAAACTGGGATTTTGAAATTTCTAATGAAATATTATTCAAAGCTTTTATTTTCACTTCACCCATTTTGTATATTTTTGAAATTTCTTTACACGATATTAGGGACATAAAACCTCCTTTTTCCATTTTTAAAACTTTCAATAAAATAAAACATTTATTTATAGAAAACCAGCATATTTTATAGCTATTTTTTAATGGCTACCAATTTAAAAACTATATTTAATTTTTACATAAACCATATCATTATCATCATATTGTCCAAAATTTCCCTCATCACCGATAAAAATATTTGTTCCAAAAAGGATATTGAAACCATCGGAAATATCATAACTTAATTTTGGACGAATCAGAGCATCGCCGTTATTTATACCGAAATAGGAAAATAAACTTAGTTCAAGTGTTTCATTTATGAATGTTTTGGAAGCAAGAAAAGTAGCAGTATTGGAAAACTCATAATTACGAATATCATCTTCATAATCTAAAATATATTCTTGAATAAATTGAAAACTAACATTTACATCAAACCAATTGTGATCGTAACCAACAAGATAATGAATGTAATCTTTCTCTTTGATTCCATTTACAGAAAAGTTTTCTGCGGAAAATTTCTTATCGAAATAATAAGCAGCTTCTCCACGCAAAACAGCGCCAAAAATAGATTTACTGAAACTTGCTCCAACAAGTAGTAATCTGTGATATTCCGGTTTAATTATTAATGAATCAGGTTGTGGATTTCCAGGTGTAAAGAAAGGATAAATATGCATCGCAGGATTGTCATCCCACATATATGCAGTCATCAATTCAACATCAATCGCACTCCCGAGATAAGAATATTTAAAAGCAGCTTCACTTTCAGATAGTTTTTGTTCCACAGTTGCATTGGAATAATCAAATGTAACAGGTGCTGGGAATTCTGTCATTTTAGGATACCAAATTGAATTTTCATCAGGTAGAATTGTTGGTTGGAAAGTTGGAAGCCAGACAGCTTCAATAGTTGCGTTGCCGATATAATAATCTAATTTCATTGCATTTATCCCGATTCGTATTTCTTCAAAATCAGGCAAAATAAATTCTGAAAGATTTCTTGGAGCGATAACATCAGTAATAAAAACCCCATTGGCTTTTCCCCAAATTATCTGCTGTTTACCAATCCTCAAATCAAAATTATCAAAGAATATATCAAAATATGCTTGACGCAAACTAATACCAAAATCTTTAGACAATCCATTATAATTAAAAACTGGATTTACATAAAGACCAACATCGCCTTTTCCGTAATCAAGTCGCCAATCAAAAGTATTTTGCAAGATAGAATAATGTCCATCTTCTGTTAAAGTTCCAAGATATGTACGAACAAATCCGCGTTGTGTAATTTGTGCATTTAGCATTATTGTTGTTGTTAATAATAATATAATAATAATTTTTTGTTTCATTCTTTCTCCATTCTAAAATTCAAACTTCCGAAGTTTTGGAAATTTCAGAAGTTTGATAAAACTCTATATTCCTCTTTTCATCATTCGTTCGGTAAATTTATTATCAGAAATTCCAGTATCAATTTTAATATTTTCCAATTTCATAATTGTTTTATGGTCAGATTGAATATTGTGCATTACTGAAAGTGCGATGATAATATAATCTTTAATTATTTCAGATTCTTTGATGGTAAGTGTTTTTAACAAATCTTCATCTTCATCATAAAAATCTTTTTTCTTACCGACCCATTTATCTTTTACAATCCAGGTAATTGTTTTTGAATACATATATTCCTCTTCTTTGGGAATGCTTTCAACTACATAACACATCTCGCCGTCTATCTCTTCTTCACGCAATAATTTGTGTGTGTCGGCGGTTGGTTGTCGATCTCCAAGATCATCATAAGTAAAATCCGATCCCATAAAATAATCGCTTTTACTGTCGCTGGAAATTCTTTTTACTCGTTTGAGAGCGGGAAGATAAATCCATTGGTCGTCATCTTTTCCTGTTTTTTCGTAACTCCAATTCATAAAAGAAGTATTGTAAACATCTGCCGGTGCAACAAAGAACATTATCTTTTTCTCCATCTCACCATAATCTTTAAGATATTGCTTAATTTCACGCACTCGTTTATCATCACGAGAATTGATCAATGACATTGTCAAATCGGCTGTTTGATCTTCTCCGGTTGGACGATTGTAAACATTTTCAATGATTTTCAAACCTGTAATTTCCTGTGCTGATAACATTGATCCTATTATTAACAATGTTAATAGCATAAGTGTGATTTTCTTCATTTTTCCCTCCATTTTAATTTTAATTATCTATTTTGTTTCAATGATTCAGATCCTATTAATTTATTAATTATAATTCCCATTATTGTGATAAAAACAATCGTCATTCCCAATCTTGCGAACATAAATTTTATTCCTAAAAACTGCATCTCCACAAGTTCTTGTGGGATTTTTATACACGCCCAAGCAGAAAGGAATATTACAATCATTGTTAAGGTTGTAATAAATGCAGCGATCGAACTTATTGATACTCCTTCCAATAAAAAAGATCCCGCAAGTGGGAAAGCCAATAATGACGGCATGTGCATCACACTACCAAATACAGCAATAGTCGTGAAACCGATTACACCATTTTCTTGACCAAATAAAAGAGCAATTTTGTCTGAGAATAAACCGTAAATGATTCCAATTAGTAAAATCACTGACAGAATTGTGGGTGCTAATTTTAACAAAGATTTTCCAGCGATTTTTAAAGCATTTAAAGTTTTAGTTCTATTTTTGAAAAATGAAATTATCAGTAGTACTAAAACTAATCCATTTATGATAATTATTGTATTTTGCATTTATTTTTTCTTCCCCAAAAAAAGATTTGTCTTATAAAGCAATAAATACATAATAGTTACCGTTCCCAAGAAACTTGTAAACATGTTCAATGAAACCAAAGCTCCCAAACTTCTGTTTGGTGGAAATACGGAAAATAACAGAACCATAAAACCTGCTATGACAACTATTGCATTAAAAATAATTGCCCGTCCGGAATGGTGCATTGTCAATTCCACCGTTTTCTGTTTATCTCCTGTTTCTTTGGCATAGATTTTATAACGCTCTATAAAATGCACGGCATAATCAATTCCGATTCCAATTGCAATACTGGAAATTAAAGCTGTAGTTGTACTAAGGGGAACATTCAAAAGTCCCATTACACCAAACCCGATAATTGCTGTTATAACTATCGGAACCGAGCCAATTAATCCTGCACGAAAATTTTTAAACATAAATGAGAGTAGAATGATGATAATAAATAGTGATATCACCAAACTCTTGATCTGACCTTCCAGAATGAGATCGGTGAAAATAAGAGCCTTGTAACCTGAACCAGCGTAATTCACTTCAATTCCCAATTTTTTGAATTCATCTCTGAAATTTTCCACTTCCGCAATTGCACTATTTATCGCTTTAGAATTATCGCTTTTTAATTGGATTGTCATATTAGCGGTTTTATAATCATAATCAACAACTTTCCAAAGATTTTCAGGATCGCCACTCATTTCATAAAGCAGCAAATATTGAGCATTCAGGTCTTGAGAATCAGGAATAATATCGAATTTTTTTTTATCTTCGTGCATCACCATATTCATTCGTTTTAGATAATCAGATAGAGAAAATGTATTTCCCACAACTGCTAATTTAAAATCTACTTTCTGTTGCATTTTATCCATCAATTTTAGAGCTTCTGGAGATTTCATTGCATCATTTTCATTTGCTTCTAAAATTACATTTAGTGTGCTTGTTCCGCCAAAATGTTCATTGATGAATTTATCTGTAAGCACGATATCGCTATCTTTTTCAAATTTTTCCAAGAAACTTGAATTGATCCAAACCTTTGTCATTCCAAATAATGAAATTGCGACAATTATAATTGTGAAAAAGAGTGTAATAGTTTTGTATTTTACCACGCCATTAGCAAATTTATATGCAAATGGAATTTTATCGATTTTATTTTTCTTTTCAATTTTTGGTTTGTGTTTTGTGTAGCCAAATAACAAAATTGCTGCCGGAATAAGAAGCAGTGAGAAAAGCATTGCAGTCATCACACCAAATGCAGTGAATAATCCAAAATATTTTATTGGGAAAACCTGTGAAGTTAGTAGTGAAAAGAATCCTACTGAAGTTGTTACAGAAGTCATTACAACCGGCTTCCACATTCCTTTCAACATATCTCCAACAGCTTCCTTTCTGGTCGCATTTGGATTTTTTTGTAGGAAAAGATCGAGGTGACTATACAAATGTATTCCATCTGCAACTCCGATGGCTATTAACATAACAGGAATCATCGTGGAAACTGCATAAACGGGAATTTTGAATGCAGCCATCAAACCAAATGCCCAGATAACACTAAATAGAACTACCAAAAGTGTGAAAATTGTGTTTTTGATGCTTTTCATTATATACAGTAAAACGATCAAAATTACCAAGAGCACTATCGGGACCATTTTTTTCATATCTTTTGGTCCTAAATATGCCATCGTTCCTTCCACGATTGGACTTCCTGCTACATATAATTTTTCAGGACCTTCAAAAGATTTTACTAAAGTTAAAATTTCGTTATAAAATTCTTGCGTGAAAACATCGTCCTCAATTTTAGCTATAATTACGGAAACTGTTTCATCCTCCGAAACTAATCTACCGAAAATCATATCGTTCGTATGTACATTATTTTGTAATTCCACTAATTTTTCAGCAGTTTTGGGAACTTGTTTATAGAATGCTTTTACATCTAAACCAAATTCCGTTCCGACAATATTATCAGCAGTATATAAAGAAGTTACATCAGATTTATCGATTTCTTTCATTTTTCCCAGAGCTTTGGTCAAATCTTTAATTTTCTGTAGTGTTTCAGCGTGATAAATATTGTCTTTATTTTCGATAGCGATGATTATTCCATCTTTGATATCAAAAATTTCTTCCATCTTATCACTGTAAACAAAAGCTGGATGATCTTGTGGCATATATTCATCAAGGTTCGTTTCCATTCTACTGTTTTGTTTCATCACACCAAAAAATAACACTGTAATTATTAAAATGATCAATAATGTTATTTTGGGAAATTTCAGAATTTTATTTATAAATTTTTCCATTTTTTACTTTCCTTTTTTTATATTTCTATTTTTTTGAAATTGTTTTTTCTATTGAATTCCACAGATTGGTGCCTTCTTTTTCCAGATCAAATGAAAAGTTTGCCATTCTCCATTTTTTTACAATTAATCGTAATGCTCCCATAATTATCAATGCGAGTTCATTAACTGGAATATCATTTCGAATTTCGTTGTTTTCTTGTCCTGTTTTTATGATTTTGGAAATGACGATATTATTGGATTGCATAATAGAAGCGACTTTTTTCGATAATCGTTTATCATTTTTGAAAATATCTTCGGAAAAAATAACACTTGCCAAAGCGTGATTTTTCTTAAATTGTTTAAAATGATTAGAATAAATTGAACCGATTTGTTGAATTGTATTTTTGCTTTCTAAATTTGGTGTTTCAAAAACAATACTATTGCTTTTTTTAAAGTAGGAGAGAATTGCTAATAAAATATCCATTTTACTTTCAAAATGTCTATAGATTGCTGGTTCTGAAATTCCAATTGCTTTAGAGATATTTTTAATAGTCAGATTTTGTATTCCTTTCTCAGCAATTATGTTGATACTCACTTTTATTATTTCTTCTTGTCTTTCTGTAAAATTCATTTTACATTCCTGTTAGTTAATATTCACTAACTAATATAATAAAAGGAAATTACTTTGTCAAGAAGTATTGTGAATTAATTTTATTTCTTAATTATTATTGGTATATCACAAATTCTAGCATAGAAAACTATAATTTCTGCTGGTCATTTATTTATATTTTAATTGTATAAATTGTATTTTAGCTAATAATAAAAATGAATTCGATATATCAAGAAGTTAATTAGTTTTTAAAACTTTGTGAGTTTAATTCGTTTTTATTTAATCATAAATGGTATAATTATCAAGTAGGTAAAAAGAGTAACAATAAAAATTGAGATAATATTCAGGAATAAACCAGCTTTTGCCATCTGATGTATTTTTATGTAACCGCTACTAAAAACAATTGCATTTGGTGGAGTTGCAACCGGTAGCATGAAAGCACAGGAGGCAGCAATTGTCGCCGGAGCAAGAAGTAACATAGGAAGTTTTCCTAGTCCTATTGCGACAGAACCAAGAATTGGTAAAACCATTGCTGTAGTGGCTGTATTGGAAGTCATTTCAGTGAGAAAAATAATTAACGTCACAACAATTAGTATAAGTACTATATCTGGCACTCCAGTAAATAAATTAACTTTCAGACCGATCCATAGGGCAAGACCAGAAACTTGAAAACCTTTTGCAAGAGCTAAACCGCCACCAAAAAGTATTAATATTCCCCACGGTAATTTTAATGCTTGATTCCAATCCATTGCAAATTGCTTTTTCTTCCAATTAATGGGAATTATAAAAAGAAGTAGAGCAAAAAATATTGCTATTGTGGCATCAGATATATCCGGAAATAATTTGTCAAGACCTGGAATTATAAAATTACCAATTTCTTTTGTACTTCTGAAAATCCAACTTAGGGCAGTTAGTATAAAGATTGTTAATACGATCTTTTCACCTCGTGATATTTTTCCGAGTTCCAGTAATTTGTTTTTGATGACCCCATTATCATTTTTTAGATTAGATTTATTTGTTGGATAGAGGATTTTGGTTAAATAAAGCCATATAAGTGGAATCATAATTATTACAATTGGGATTCCAATTGTAAGCCACTCCATAAAACCAAGTGTTTGATTGTACATTTTCTCCAATGTATTTGCCAATACTAGATTTGGAGGAGTCCCGATTAGGGTACCAATTCCTCCAATTGATGCTGAATAAGCCAATCCAAGCATCAAACTAATTCCAAAATTAGAATTGTTTCCTTTTCCAATTTTCTCGTCAGGAACTAAATGACCAACCACAGCCATACCAATAGGTATCATCATTACAATTGTTGCTGTATTTGATATCCACATTGATAAAAAGGCAGTTGCAATCATAAAACCGAGTATTATTTTATCAGGACTTGTTCCAATTAAATTAATTATATTCAAAGCAATGCGTTTGTGAAGATTACATTTTTGCATTGCGAGCGCTATTAAAAAACCACCCATAAATAGAAATATCAAGTGATTAGCATAGGGTATGGTTGTTTCCTTTGATGATAATACACCAAGTAATGGATAGAGTACGATAGGAATTAAAGCTGTAACTGCAATTGGAATTGCTTCAGTTATCCACCAGATCGCCATTATCAGAACAACAGCTGCGGTTTTTTGGGCAGATAAACTCATTCCTTCCGGTGTAGGCATTAGTAGAATTAAAATAAATATGGTAAGTCCTAAAAATAATCCAATTTTTTTCATAGCTAATTAATCCCTTTTCAAGTATTTTTTCTTTCAATATAAAAAAACGATTTTTTTTCGAGAATTATATTAAAATAACTCATTGTTTTTCCTAATCTAATTTCTCATATATTAGTATAATTTATATATTATTACAATGAATTTTTTGGAAATTTTCCGAAGCTAATCAATTCTCCATATCCACCAACTCATAAATATATAGTTTTTCTTCTGAATCACTTACAAAATAAATGTAATGTGTTTCACTATTAAAAGCGACACCTTCGATTTTTTTTTCATCTATACTCAATTCGGAAATCACACCAACTGTTTTGTTCCAAATATAAAGTGTCTGTGATTCGTCGCTTACTATAAAATAATTATCTGAATTGTTGTCAAAAAATATTCCGGAGTAATCGTCTGCAAAATTTAGAGATATCCGATTAATAATATTAAAATTCGTATCAATTTCTAAAAGCAAACCCGGATCTTTTTCGTTTAAAATGTAAAAATTATTATTTGTAGAATTAAGAGTTACTCCTTCAAATCCACTATTGCCATTTGCTGAAAATTGAATTTGAATGCTATCAATTAAATTACCATTTGTATCAATATGCACTAATTGGAATAGCGATTCCTCAACTATCCAAAGAGTAGTATCACGAATGTCAAAAGTGATTCCTTCAAGATCAGTTCCGATATATGATAATTCTTTAATTGTTTCACCGGCAAGATTTATTTTATAAATTTTGTTGTTTGGAGGATCATTTACAGTATATAAAGCAGATTTATCATAATTGAAACATAGTCCAGATGGTTCAGGAACATCAATGTCGTAACCTTGAATCAATTCCAATCTATATCTGGAAGTAACTGTTGATTCATCTATAGAACAAGCTGTTAATAAAAATGTTAACAATAAAAATAGTTTGATATTCTTCATATTTTTCCAATTTATTTTAATATAAAAAACAGCAGTTAGCGGAACCAACTGCTGTTTTACAATTACAGTTTTAGTTGTTAGTTGAGCCTGGTGTAATATTAGCTGTTTCATAAATTACCCAAGTATTAGTTCCATCTGGTTGCCTTCCGCAAGATTTATCCGTATCAATTCCAAATCCGATAGAGCCATTTACATCTCTATTGTAAGTTAATGTATCTATTGGAACATTATTTGTAGCATCTGTGCTATAAAGTCCAATTTGTTCACCGCTTCCACTTAATTTTATATCCATATGTAATATTCCCTGTTCAGTTTGTTCATCAGCATATAGCAATAAGAATTCACCTGCTGCAATTGTTGTAGAATCCGGGCTTGTTGTAGGAATTTGATAATAATCATTGATATTTCCAAGTTTGTCAGTTACATACATTCCACCAATGTCAACTGCTTCGCTACTAGCATTATATATTTCAAACCAATCTTCAAATTCACCGTTTTCATCACTATTAGCAGCATCGTTGCTTGCCATGAATTCATTGATAAAAAGTGTTGGTGGTTGATATGCACTTGCATATACTGTATAAGAAGAAGTATCACTAAAAGATTCAACAGATTCGTCATCAATTGCTTTAACGAAGTATGAAACTACAATACTATCTGTTTGAGCCGCAATTGTTCCGGAATATTCATCTGCATTTGTTGTTGCTGTCATTACTGTATCAGAATATGTTCCATCTCCGATTTTGTAAAATAAACTAACTGTTGAAACTTCACTATTATCAGTAATTAAAGTTGTGATTGTAACAATATCAACTGGAGAAGGGGATAGTGGTTCACGATTTACACTGACAATCACTGGAGCTGTGTTTTCAACTTCACTTGTGTTTGAACTTGCTGGTGTTGGAGTTGCAAATGTTTGCCAAGTGCTACCACCATCGGGATTACGACCATAAGAAATATCTGTAGTTTGAGCTGTAAATGCTATATGTTCAATTGCATTAGCATCTGCATCTTCAAAGTATATGTCATCACCGCCTGCTGAAAGTTTAAAATTTGTATGTAATCCTGTACCGGCATCGTCACACCAGATCAACAAAAAACCACCGGCATCAATTGTTGTAGATGGTAGTGAATATTTAATTGCTGATGTTCCGGAATCCCAAACTTTAAAGTTACCAATGTCAATTGCTGTGGGGCCAGAGTTATAAATTTCAAACCAATCACCATAATTACCATCTTCATCAAAATTTGCGGCTGTATTACTTGCCAGAAATTCATTAATAAATAAGACACCTTGATATTCTGAAAGTTCGCTACCTGTTCCTGTTGTTTCATCAATATCGCAGGAAATAATTAGAATAATCGTTGATAATAAAATTACTATTTTTTTAAAATTCATTTTTTCTCCTTTTTATTTTATTTTTCTAAAAGAATGCAACTATCATAAAATGCAAGTAAGAAAAATCATCATCACCTAGACCATTACCTGTTGCATTTATTGAATTGTCAACCATTGTGTAATTGAATTGGAATTTCATATTTGCATTCGGATACCAATTTAATCCGACGGTATAATTGTTTGCCATTCCACCAAAAACACCTGCTTTTTTGTCAGAAAGATTTAAATAACTATATCTTGCCACTAATTCCAATGCACCATATTTATTTTTTGGAACAATTTGTCCAAATTCACCTTGAGTGTTGTCCCATGGCCTTTCTTCGCCGGTAAGTATCCAACTTACAAAAGTATAAGCACCATCAAGATTTACATCAACAAGAGAATCCATTCTACTAACTTTTGTTGAAATATATTCTGATTGTATGGAAATACCTTTATATTTTAATACACCCTCTAAACCAATTTTTATTGTATTGTCAACATCATTAATATTTCCGGTATCAAGAATTTCTACATCTCCGATTTTTGTTTCAGGTTCACTTTTGAATTCTACTCTATTAGTTTCGTCATCAGGAAATTGTATTGCATAAGCTCCACCAAGATGAATCATTAGAGTTTTTGTTATTTTGGGAGCATAAACAAATCTCACAACATAACCTCCACCTGTTTCATCTTCTGTTTTATTTTTTATGGCATCCATTGATTGACCAAAAATTGATGAACGAAGATTCCATCTCTCTCCCCATCGTGAGTATTCAATTGCCGTTTTTCTATCTGTTTCAAAAGCCATCATTGGATATGCTCGTTCAATAAAAGTTAGATAACGAGATGTTGTTACTTCATTCAATCCTAATGCTTGTTTAAAATTCCCAAGTTTAATATGTGAATTATTAAAACCAACATAATTGACATACATATCTTTGATTTCTACAATTCCTTCTGCAATATCCATATCCCATTCTGCTGCCCAAGTTTTCCAGAATCTTGTCTTAATTGCAAATCGAGCTTTTCTTAAATGTGTTCCATTGCTCATTTCATTTTTATCCTCATAAAAATAAGCACCATTAATATACATTCGTATATCAAAACGCGTTTCAAAATTTCCATCGTCTGATTTCCATTTTAATATTCCGTTGTCCCAGCAGGTTTTACCGGCATTTTTAGAACCATCGGCATTAACTAATGAAAATGCTAACAATAGCACAAACAAGATTATGATTAATTTACTTGCTTTCATTTCACTTTCCTCCTTTTTTTATTTCTGTTTTTCTATTTTAATTATTTCCATTTTTATTCTCATCTAAATAACAAAAATAATCTATATTTTGATTATTATAAAAATATTCGTCTGATATTGAAGTGATTTTATCATTATTAATGTTCACTTCGATTTTGTTTTTTGACATTTCTTTGTTTTCCTTATAGACCTCAATATCGAAAGTATTCTTAAGGGAAAACAATGCAACAAATGTAATAACTGCTGCAATAATAGGAGTTGTAACCCAGCCAGAAGCAATTTTTCCCAGAGTATTAAATTTGATATTTCGTCCGCCTTGAATTATTCCTATTCCAATAATTGCTCCAACAACTAATTGAGAACTTGATACAGGCACAAGTGGAATTGCCGGCAAATTATGACTTAATAGAAAATTACGTAAAGTTGAAGAAGCAAACAAAAATAATACTAATGATTCTGCTAAAACAACAACAAGAGCGGATTGTGGTGTAAGTTTTACAACTCCCGATCCAATAGTTTGCATAACTTTAAAAGAATATGTAAAAATTCCTATGGAAATTGCTATTGCACCGAGAAAGAATAGTTGTTGCGCACTGGAAATATGAAACCAATTACCAAATGATATTTCAGGAAAAGGTGAAACGGGAACGAAAACACCCATAACATTTGCAATATTGTTAGCACCGAGAGAATACGCTCCAAATGCCCCAACAACAATAAGAGCAATTCTAGTATAAACATCTAATCTAAATATACTCAGTTTCCAATGTTTTAAGATTTTTTTAAGGAGTAAGTATAATAATGCTGAAAAAACTGCAGCGAGAATTGGACTGAAAACCCAAGTAGACACAATTTTAATTAGTGAATTATAGTCAGTTTGCGTATGTGAGAAAAAATTCCAGCCAACAATAGCACCAACGACGGCTTGTGAAGTTGAGACAGGTATTTGTAATCTTGTCATCCAAAAAACAGTAAATGCAGCAGAAAAAGCAACCATAAAAGCACCTCCGAGAGCATTAATTGATCCCAATTTTCCGAGTGTATGACTTGCACCTGCTCCGGAAATTACAGCACCAAGAATTACAAAAATTGAGGCAACAATTGCAGCGCTACGAAATCTTACCATCTTTGTTCCTACGGCAGTACCGAATATATTTGCCGCATCATTAGCACCGAGAGACCAACCGAGAAACAGACCACTTGAGAGAAAAAACAATATCATTCCAATCTTCCTTTATATTGATCTTTTAATTGCATAAATACTTAATCTATCTGCGACATCTTCGGCTTTATCTGCAACCATATCAATATGAAGAGCAAAATATCTAAGATGAATCTTCATGCTTAATTTTACTATTGAATTATCTCGAAACACTTTCCGTTTTAATTGTTCTGATTGTCTGTCAGCTTCCTTTTCCCAATGATAAACTTTATGAATATTATGTTCTACATTTGACGGATCTTGAATAAATCTACGAGATGCTTTTACAACTTGATTTACAGCATTAATACTATATTCTGTTAGTTTTGAAAAATCATCGTTATATTTTTGGGGGATTGACGGAATTTCGATAGAGAATTCCATTAATGTTTCTTTTGCTTGATTGATGATATCGTCTAAATTTTCCAAAAGATCAAAAATATCTCCACGGGATTCTGGGATTAATGTTTTTTGATATAATTCTATTTCTATATCTTTTCTTATTGAATCTGCTTTACCTTCATGTTCTATAAGTTTATTTAAATAATGATCAAAATTTTCTTTATCTTTTTCCAAATAACATTTGATTCCTTCATTTAATATCAGTACTGCATCATTTGTTAAATTCAAAAATTTGTTAAATTTATCTTCTAAAGATTTTGTTTTTTTAAATAACATTTAAATTTTTCCTTATCTTTTTGTTTTTTTTCTTTCACTATATAAAGGATATACTAATGATAGCACAGCCATTATTATTAAAATTAAACTCAATGGATCAGTAAAAAATACAGTCCAAGTTCCTTCTGCCAAGAGTGCTTGACGAAAATTCGTTTCTGCCATTTTTCCAAGTATCATCGCTAAAACCATCGGAGCAGTGGGAAAGCCGTTTCTTCTGAGCAACCAACCAAAAACACCAAATCCGAGACAGACGAATACATCAAACATTGAATTTTTGACAGCATAACTTCCGACTAAAGCAATAGACATAATAATCGAGAATAGAACAGCTTTTGGTGCGGCGATTATTTTTACCCACAGACGAGTTCCGGCGAATCCAATAAATAACATTAACGCATTCCCAACGAATAGACTTGCAAATAATCCATATACTAAAGTTGAATTTTCCGGTTTAAAAAGTTCTGGTCCCGGTGTAATATTATGCAAAGCTAATGCCCCAATCATAACAGCAGTTGCTGCACTACCGGGAATCCCAAGTGTCAAAAGCGGTATCAAAGCACCGCCGGCAGAAGCACCGGCAGCAGCAGAAGGAGCTGTAATTCCTTCCAAAGAACCTTTGCCAAATTCATTTTTTTTCTTACTTGTTCTCTTTGCTTCACCGTAGGCAATAAATGCAGCTATCGTTGCACCTGCTCCGGGAATTGTTCCAACAATTGCACCAATAACGGACGATTTGGAGATCAATGTTTTTAATGACCAAATTTCACTGAACTTTGGCATTTTACTTGAGAATTTTTGTTTAATTTTCTTTACTATTTGCATATTTTCAATATTCAACAATATTTCTCCAATAGCAAATAGACCAATCAATGCGGGAATAAAAGTGAACCCATCGAAAAGTTCCGCTCTGCCAAAAGTAAATCTTGGAAAGCCATTTATTATATCCAAACCAACTGTCATTAAAAGTAATCCGATTGCTGTGCTGACAAATGCTTTTAAACGATTTTTGGATTCCATTGAAGAAACGATTGTTAATCCGAAAATTGCGAGTGAAAAAAACGCAGAAGGACCAAATTTTAAAGCAATTTTGGCAAGTGGAACAGAAAAGAAAATTAGAACTAACGAACCTGTTAATCCACCGATCACATTAGCAAATAAACTTGAACCAAGTGCCTTCCCTGGTTGTCCTTTTTTTGTTAAAGCATAACCGTCAAATGCAACGGCTACTGCTGCTGGAGTTCCGGGAGTATTTATAGCAATTGCGGAAATTGTCCCACCATAAGATGCCGAAGTATAAACAGCGGCAAGTAAAATTATTGCAATTAAAGGATCCATTCCGAATGTAAATGGAACTATCAAAGCCAATCCGGTAGAAGCAGAAAGTCCGGGCATCACACCAACGAATATTCCAACGATAATTCCAATCAAGATCACTAACATAGGTTGCCACCATACGATAGAATCTGTTCCACCTAATACGCTAAAACCATTTAATAAATTGCCAAATAATTCCATAAAATGATAATCTCCTTATTGAAAAATATTTCCTATTGGTAACGGAACCATTAAGATCCTAATAAATACAAAGTACATAAATAACAATACTATAGCGGTTATTAAAATTATATTTAAATAATTTCTATATTTCATTATCAACATTGAAGCAATTAAAAATAATCCTGTAGAAATGAAGAATCCTATCAGAGAAATTAAGCTAATATAAATCAAAATTAGAAAGGATAAAATAACAACAGATTTTACATTTTTACTCTTTTTTGTAATTTCATTTTTTGGATTTCTATAATATAAAATTAAGCCGATAATACTAACTGTAAATAGAAAAATAGACCAAACTTTTGGAACTGTTGCAGCTCCAACAAATAATCCGGCTCGTGGAGCAGGGAAGAAAGATGAAATATAGTAGAAAGTAATTGCTAATATTCCTGTAACAGTTAAAATAGAAATTGTGCCATTAATTTTCACATCTTTTTTATTAAAAATAAAATAGATTAATAGAAAAGAAATTAGTAAAAGTGAAATTATAAATACAATTAGGTATGGCGTTTTTTTCGAGCTTTTATCTAATGTAAATCCAGCGATTTTTAAATATTTTCGTGCTGACCCTACATCTTTATAAACCAAATTTTTAAATTCTTTATTTTTCATAAAAACAGGTGTAACCATTGTTCTTTCGATATAAGAGAGCCATATGGAATCTTTACTGCACTTTTCAAATAAATCTTCAAGATAAGTTATTACTTCTTCATTTGTGTTTTTATTTAGAACAAATCCACGCCACATAACTTCATAAGGAAGATCTATTCCTTTTTCAATTAGTGTTGGAACTTGCGGAAATGCGTCAAGACGATTTTTTGTTGAAACAGCGGCAATATTCAAATTTTCCTGTCTGCCGAGAATGTCTTCTGGATTTCCAACATAAACATCAGCGTGTTTTCCCATCACAGCTCCCATCGCTTGGCTTCCACCTCCATAAGGAATCCATTTGACTTCTATATCCGCTTTTTCCCAAAATTTAACAGCCATTAAATGATCTAAACTTCCTGTTCCCGGCCCACACCATTTTTGTTTTTCCGGGTGTTTTTTTGCATAAGAAATTATTTTTTCAATACTATTTATTTCACTGTTTGGATTTGTAATAATTGCTTCCGGTGAAATCGTTAAACAAGCGAGATAGTAAAAATCATCTAATCCAATTCCAATATCTGTCGTTTGTAATGTAGGAATAAATGTTGCAGGAAATGCTAAAACAGCGTAACCGTCAGCTCGTGAACTCAACAACCTTGCTGCAGCAACAATACCGCCACCACCTGGTTTATTTACTACAACTAATGGTTGTTCACAATATTTATCAGCAACTCGTGATAGGGTTCTTGCCATCAAATCGACTGCACCACCGGGTTTTGTGTGAACTAATATTGTTATCGGTTTGTTTGGATAATCTGAGCTGATTCCAAAAGACGAAATAGTTAATAAGAGAATCAGTATTGATAATATTTTTTTATTCATTCCCAATTTTCCTTTTGTGGAATATTTATTAAATATTTATTTCCAGCTTTTATAAGGATTTTTCATTAACATGGAATTATAATATTTTACATCACCTGTAACTTCTTTTCCTAACCAATCAGGTTTTTTAAATTTTTCATCTTCTGTTTTTAACTCTACTTCTGCAACAATTAATCCATCATTATCTCCGTAAAATTCATCAACTTCATAAGTATGATTTCCACATTTTATAAGATATCGTGTTTTGTCAATAATTCCAGCTTCACAAATATTCAATAATTCCCTTGTTTCTTTTATGGTGATTTCTTTTTCGAATTCATAACGCGAAGCTCCGGATTTGTTTCCGATTCCCTTGATAGTTAAAAAACCTTTTTCGCTTTTGATCCTAACACGAACTGTTCTTTCCGGAACTGATGATAGATAACCTTGTGTGATCCTTTGTGATTTTGATACGAATTCTTTAAAATCGTTTTTTACTAAAAATTTTCGTTCTATTTCTTTAGCCATTATATTTTTCTCCAATATATTATAATTTTTTATCGCTCATTCCAATTATTCTTTTTATTGCTTGCAGGTAATTTATATTTTCGTATTTTATTAATCCAACATCTTCCATTGTCTTTTGAATATCTTTTATCTCAGTTGATTCAGAATTAATTGTGAATACTAAAGCACCATTGATCAAAACTTCTGCAAATTCACAAATTGTGTCATTTACCATATATCCAAAACGATGTTTTTTAACACTAACCGCTTGCAAATCGTTATGTTTTTTTATGATATTTAAAAATTGTCTTAAGGAATATTCTTCATTTTTTAATTCCGGACATTCAGTCTGAAATGCTGGAAATACTTTGTCTTTAATAAATTTTGCTTTTAATGGGAACTCTGTTTTTAATAACGGATTCCATTGTTCCAAACCATTCACTTCTTTTACGAATGTTTTAATATCCATTTTTCCATTTCTAATCTTTGTGTTATTTATATCATTCGTTTTAGATACAATGTAAACCTCATCAGATTTTCTTTCCCAAACTTTTTCCGGCACAGGAACAGAAAATTGTGCCATACGATATTCTTCCTTTTCAAAACCTTGTCCAAATGTACGAAATTCAAAACGAGGTTTAGAAATTTCGCCAACTTTTAATTTTGTTTTTGCCATTTTATTTCCTTTTCTTTATTTTTGATTATTACCAATTTTTTTTCGTATCATTTTTCGTGTGTTTCGTGGCTAAAAATTAAAACCTTATCCACTTTGCGTTTTTGTGTTTTTGCAATAAACTTTTTTTTCATTCATTATTTTATCTAAACTTTTTTTAGCACTATCTATTTTTTCCCAATTACCCTTCCATTTATCTTTAAGGATGGATATTGCAATTTCAATTATTTTTTCTAATTTTTTTTCTCTAATAGAATAATTGATATTTCGCCATTTTTGTTCTTTATAAATATATGATCCATCAAATAATATTTTTAGATGAGAAGATAAAGTGTTTTGAGGGACATTTAATTTCTCTGACAATTCTGTAACAGTCAAACTATCATTTTCCATCAAATAATAAATTATTTTAATTCTTATTTCGCTTGACAAGACATTAAATAATTTTGATGTTTTCGAAATCACAAATTCGTCAAACATTATAATACTCCCTTTTTTAAAGTTGTCATATTATAATATTATGATATGACAAAAGCAATAAAAAAAACTATTATTTTTATGTTTGATCCAAAGATATGTTCACCATCTGAGATTAAATAGCATAAAAGTATTAGGAGGAAAAGGAAAGGCAATGATTTTTAGAAATGTTAATAAACATTTAGTAGAAAAATAAAATAATAAAGAAATTACTGTTTATTAAATATCAAGAGGCGATATACAAAATAAGTAAAGTTGAAAAATTTAATCATAAAAAGCAAGTACCTGTTTTTAGTCCTCAACGATTAAAAGATTATTTTAATATATATTGTCCAAAAACACCGTTGGTAATGTATTGAAAAGAAATCATTTGATTAAATCTTGTTTCGTGAAATAGTGAAGTTTATTACATTGGGTTTGTTTAACTGGAGTTCGTTTTTGTTCGTTGTTAAAATTTTTTACGTCTCATTCTGCCTGATATATTTTACAGCTTTCACCATTGCTAAATAATTTCCAGGTGGGACATAATCTGGAATGGAATTTCCCGAGCCCAATGCAAATCCATTAGCTAATTTTCTAAATCTTTTACCTTTTTTGATCACTATTTTATAAACATCATCTGCAGAATTTTGAGTTAAAATATCTACATCTATTCCGCCTAATAGACCAATTTTATTGCCGTAAAGTTCAATCCATTTTTCATAAGGTGAAATATTATCTTCATTTGAATGCTTGCCGTCGATATTAATATTTATCAAATCGTCCATTACTTTAAAAATGTTTCCACAGGAGTGAAGCAAAAATTTAGAATTATAGCTATGTACCAATTTAATTACTCTTTCATATTGAGGGATAATGTGTTCTCTTATTACATACGGAGGAATTAATGTATTTGTTTGAAAACCCAAGTCATCACCAAATCGACAAATTGGAAAATGTTCTGAATATTTTTCTAAGAAACTCTTCCATATTTTAAACATTATATCACCGATTTTTTCCATTAACGTTGCAAATAATTCCGGTTCTTCTCCCATCATCATACATAAATTTTCAAATCCAACAAGATCCTCGCTTATTTCAAAAACACCATTTCCAACACCACCTAATGCTTTCATACCTGAAGGCAGATTTTTTATTAACGCTTCAAATTTTTTATCAGCAATTGACCAAAATCTATCTGGTATTTCATCCCATGGAAAATTATTAAAATCTTCCCAAGTTTGAATTGGTCCAGGTTTTCCACCCATAATAGCGCCGCTATTTGGATAGTTTCCTACTATACCAATTTCATACGATACGGTATCGTAAGTCATTTCTTTAAAAAAATTACAGTAATGTTTAAAATATTTATCTAAATCTGAATCGCTTTTTTCAAAATGAGTGAATTTTATGTCAAGAATATTTTCCATTATGTTTGGGCTTATAATATGTTCATATAATGGCAATCGGTTGGGTTTTTTATTATTTAACACATCAATCATGTTTTTATAATTTGGCTGGAAACTCATAATTTACTCCTATTTTCAGAAAGTTGATTAATAATTTCAAATGTTGATTTAAATTATTTTGTAATTTTATTTTTTTAAATTTTACATTCATAAAGATCATTTCAAAATTTTATATAAAAAATACTTGCTTTTTAATTAAAAGTCAAGTAAATTCATAAAGTGATAAGATGATATTATGAGTGAGGATGATGAAAAGTATTATTACACCAATTACAAAACAAAATTTGCCTGACAATTTAGCTCAAAAAATTATTGAACACATTTCAATAAAAAAGTATAAAATTGGTGATAAATTACCTTCTCAAATGAAGTTAGCTGAATTATTTTCTGTTGGTGTGCCTACGGTAAGAGAGGCAATAAAACGCCTTGAAACGGTAGGAGCGGTTGTTGTCAAGCACGGTTCCGGTATATTCATAGAAAAATATTACAATTGTCTTTTTATACCAAATCCTATGAGAATAAATGGTAATCCGACAAAAAAAATGTTATTAGATATTGTTGAATCCAGATTATCACTTGAAATAGAAGCGATAAATTTAGTATTTGACAAAAAGAATAAAAAGTTTATTGCAGAATTAAAAAATATTCTAAAAGATTCTAAAAAACATTTAAATGATAATGATAAATTAATTGATTTGAACAAATTATTTCATTGGGAAATTGCATTGGCGTCTGGAAATACCGTATTGTTTGAGTTGATAAGAGTTTTAACTAGTTTATTTAATTCTGAGCAAAGAATTCTTATTGAAAAGTATATAAGCAATAAAAAGGATTTTGAAGAACATTCTGAAATTTATGAAGCATTCAGGGAAAATAATAAAAATAAGGTGATAAAATTGATGAAATCGCATTTACATAAATTATTTGATATTATTAAAAATTGAAATAATTATGGAAAGACAATGAATAAATATTTAAAATTGATTCTAATTGCTACTTTAACATTCTTATTACTTATAACTAATTTAGTTGCAAGTGTAAGTGGAAAAATTTCCGGTGTGATAAAAGCAAAAGATTCAGACGAACCATTAGTGGGTGCAAATGTTATTGTGAATGGAACTTCTATGGGAGCGGCATGTGATATAAATGGGTATTATAATATTTTAGATATTTCACCTGGTGTATATCAACTTCAAATAAGCATGATCGGTTATAAAACGATGACAATAAAAAATATTCATGTAATGAGTGATCATACTACAAAAATTGATGCATTATTGCCAATAAAATCTATCAAGACGGAAGAAGTAGTTGTTATAGCAAAGCGTCCGATCATTCAAAAAGATAATACGTCAAGCACTCAATTTGTAGAAATGGAAGAATTAAAACAGATGCCGATAGCCGATGCAAAAGAAGGATTGATGTTACAGACCGGAGTGATTCTACCTAAATTACCTATTATGGGTGGAATAGGAGGATCAGGAAAAGGCGAAACTCGTTATTATATTCGTGGTGGCTCACAATTTGAAGTAAAGTGGTTTATCGACGGAATTCGTGCGACAGCTTTGGTGAACGGACGAGCTGATGTAGGCGGATCTTTTACAAATGTAAATAAACATTCAATAAAAGAAATGCAAATGATCGTTTCGGGATTTAATCCGGAATATGGAGAAGCACAATCGGGAATAGTTAATATCGTTACTAAAGAAGGTGGAGAAAAATTAAGTGGATCTTTTGAATATGAGTATGGAATACCGGGGCAGAAACATTTCGGAAACTATCTTTTTGATAGAAATACTCAAAAAGAATTTATTGTTCATACCGATACTTTGACAGGAGAATTGGATCCGGAATGGTGGTCAACAGAAAACGATACTTTTTATACCAATTTGGGAAACGATTCGATAATGTCAATATCAAATCGAGAGAAAAACGTTTATGATTATACAAAAATTCCAGATAAGAATTATTACTTTAGTATTGGTGGTTCGTTATATAGAAATAAAGATAAAAAAATTTCATTTTTCGTTGCCGGGCAGTGGAAAGAACAAGCATATCGATTTCCACATCCGAAAGATACAAGGGATAATGAAAATTTAACAGGAAATATTTCTTTACGATTGAATTCAAAAATGAGATTGAAATTTGTTGGATTATATAATCATGAGACACATTCTACATTAAAAGAATATAATAATTTTGTGAGTCAAGCAAAATATTATCGTGGTTGGGGTTCAATATTAGATATCAATCATTATATCGCAGGTATTCAGTGGTTTCACACGATTTCAGATAAATTATTTTACAATTTAAAATTTGATTATTTTTTGTTTGACAATAAAGAAAGTCCGAGTGAGTTTACACAATTAGGAATTAGTCAAAATCCGAATATTTGGGGATATCAAAGATATAATGATTATGGTGACGAACCATTTGATGCTTGGGCACATATTAATAAGAATCATTATCAAACCGGTGATTTGTCTTTAGTTGGAAGTGTGAATTGGCAAGTTGATCAGAACAATATGATAAAGACAGGTTTTGAAGCGAGATACAATACTTATAATGAGATTTACAACTATAGATTTCCTGCTTATTCACTTGATAAACGAGATTGGTTGAACAGGGGGTTACATGAAACTTATCATCCGTTACAATTTGCTGCATATATTCAGGATAAGATGGAATTTGAAAGTATGATACTTAATTTTGGTATTAGATTTGATCGCTTTGATCCAAATTACGATTGGTTTGATTTTACTAATTTATACAATCTTGCAATTGATAGTTCATATAATTCCTCGCTTGATCCAGACAATGATCAAATTGATTCTAATGGGAATGTGAAATATTCGTTTCAAAATGTTTTGGACAAATCGCGTTCACCTGCAAAAGCTTATAATATGATCAGTCCACGAATAGGTGTTTCTTTTCCAATAACAGAAAAAACGGTTTTACATTTTAATTATGGACATTTTTATCAGATGCCACCAATAGACAAAATGTTTGATTTTATATATTTCCGTCCGGAATATATTGTAAAAAATAATATAATAGCACGACAAGATTCAACTGTTGAACATGTGCCTTCTAATGATGGAGACGCCGAAAGAGTTGTTTCATATACAGTAGAGCCATTAAAACCAGAGAAAACGATTTCTTTTGAAGTTGGTATCAAACATAATTTTAATGATATTTTGGTTCTGAATGTTGCCGGGTATTATAAAGATGTTTTCAATCAAACTTATGCAAGGCAGGGAATATTTGACAGGAGAATTTATGGTTATGATCCGTTCAATAATTATGTAACACCAAATTCATTTTATATAAGTAACATTTCAGGTGATTACGGTGATTCTCGTGGTTTTGAAATTTCCGCGAAGACACTTTTTAGTAAAAATATTATTTTTAATGTAAATTATTCCTTTGCAAAATCCGTTCAAGGAAGAGCTACACCAAGTAGAATATTTATTGATGATACTTCTAATGTTGAATATTATTGGCCGGCAGAGGTGGAACAACGGTTACCGATTGAGAATTCATTTAGTCGTCCACATATTGTCAGAGTCAATTTGTTTTTTAATACTCCCGATTATCTTTTGAAAGGTGTGCCGTTATTAAGTAATTTGAGTTCAAGTATTTTATATACTTTTGTAAGTGGACGAGCATTTACTTATATTCGACCGAATGATCCGCCGGATACTTATAATAATGAAAGATATCCTGGATCTCATAATGTTGATGTTCAATTTAACATGAAATTTGATATAAATAATACTCATTCTATTACGGGTTTCGTAAGAGTTACCAATGTTTTTAATATAAAAAATATTCAGTCAATGGGAGATATTTATTACGATCCTGAATGTATAAAAAAGTTTGTTGAGGATGGCGAAGTAACTAAAGTAGATGGTGATGGTTATGATATTAGTTATCAAACTTATGGAATACCACGACAGATTAATATTGGTTTGAAATATAATTTTTAAATAATAATTTGGATTATTGAATATGAAAATAAAAATATTAATACTCATTTTAATTTGCATGTTTTGTGGAATAAATTTATTTAGTCAGACGACTCGGAAGCCAAGTTTTGAAATTCATGATATTGGTATGCTATGGGAAACGATGAAAGATGATGGAACGATTGGTGCTCCAGACCCAACAAGCACTTTAGATTTTTATCCATCTATGGATTGGCCCGGTGGTCCGCATCAATTGGACAATAAGAATGAACAAAGATCATATATGGTTGGTGCGGGAATTTGGATAGGTGGAAAGGATAATTCTAATGAAGTGTTTTTTACAGAAAATGGTCCGTTTTCATGGATAGATAATGGAGAATTTTCTTCAATTGAAAAAGTTGAAAATCTTATTGGATCAAATAATTTTGATTCTACAAAAGCAGAACAGACGATTATTGTAGAATGGACGACTACCGAAAATATAAATGTAAAAAGAAAAAGCATGGCTTGGAGTTCAAGAAATTACAATAATTTTATTATTATTGATTTTGTAATTACCAATCAAAATTCATATTCATTATCTGATGTCTATATTGGATTTTCATATCTATTGCGACCAAGTTATCAGGATCAACTTGTTCATAATGGCTGGGGAAATGATCTGAATTTAACAGATGAAATGGTTGATTTTGATTCAACATTAAATCTGTTATATGCTTATGACAGTTATCCGGATTTTCCCGGAATGGAATACGATTTGGGAAATTATTGGAGTGAATATGAAGAGATGAGAACTCCGGGATACGCCGGTTTTTCTTTGATATATTCCGATATAAATTTTGATGGAAGTTCTTCACAACCAGCGAATATTTTTTGGGCACAATTATTAGGCAATGAAAGTGAATTTACAATTGATAAAACAAATAAAAATAATATGTACGCAATTTTGAATGGTAATGACAGATCATTACAAGTAACAGATTCTACATTGAGATTAGATCCGTTTACACTGATGTCTTGTGGTCCTTACAATATTGGTCCTTCGAAAAGTGTTCATATTGTTTTAGTAGAAGCTGTAAATGGATTAACGTTAGAAGAAGTAAATAACATTGACAATACTGAAAAAATGTTGGCGTGTCAATCAAAACTTCCGGCTGGATTAGATTCATTAAAAAATTCTATTGAGAGAGCAAAATTTTTATATAACAATAATTATGTGATAACAAACAGAAGTGAAAAAACTCCTGAAATAGAAATTATCCCTTCACCGCAGACACAGACGATTTCAATAAGCTGGGCTCCAATTGAAAATGAAGATGTGATAGATGAGTATAGAATTTATAGAAACGAGAAATCATTTATTGGACCTTTTGTGAGTTATTATAAACGAATTCGACCAAGTAGATCTTTAGATCAAAATAGATATTTTAATCAGTATGGATTTAATAGATGGACTTATGAAGATCAAAATGTGAATTTGGGAGTTGGATATTATTATGCAGTAACGACATTGAATAATAATGGGATCGAAAGCTGGATGTGTAATAGAAATGAATTGGCAGTAACGGCAACGAATTTACCGGATAGTACTTTAAATATAAAAGTATTTCCAAATCCATTCAGACAGAAATCCGGATTTTTAAATCCAAGTTCGGCAAATCATATTGTATTTACTCACTTACCTGAGAAATGCACGATTAAAATATTTACAACCTCCGGAGAATTAATAAAAACTATTAAACACGACAATGCTTTCTCAGGTGAACATGTTTGGGAACAACTTACAAATGCGAGACAACGAACTGCACCTGGAATTTATTTTTGGACAGTTAATTCCGAAGTTGGCACTGCGAAAGGATCACTGATAATTATTAAATAAATAATTTATTTATAATAGTAAGGTAAGTATAATGAAAAATAAAATAATAAATTTGAGAAGAAACAATATGCGAGTATTTGTTATTTTAATAATAATTTTCATAAATTTTAATTTTTTATATGCTGATTTTGATTATGGATTTGATTTTAGTAAAGCTGGATCTGCCGGCTCTCAATTTTTGAAAATTGGAGTTGGAGCAAGAGAAACTGGTATGGGAGAAGCTGTTTCCGCAGTTACAAATGATATTAATTCAATATTTTGGAATCCTGCTGGAATTGGATATGTTAATGAGATGCAAGTGTCTGCAATTCATAACGAATGGTTATGTGAAAGTCAACACGATGCTGTCGCTTTAGCTTTTCCATTTAAGTCGTATGCGATTGGATTAAGTTTAGTTAATTTTAGAATAAAAGAATTTGAAGAAACAACTGTTACGATGCCGGAAGGTACGGGCAATATTATTAATGCAGGTGATATTTTAGTAGGATTGGCTGTTGCAAGAAAATTTTCCGATAAATTGAATATTGGATTGCAATTGAAATATTTACAAGAAAATTTAGCTGATAGCGTTTTCAGTAATGTTTTATTTGATATTGGGACGGTTTATTACACTGGTTTTCATAATGTTCGTTTGGCATTTACATTTCAACATTTTGGACCAGATGTTAAATTAGGTGATCAAAAATTTCGGATGCCGTTACTTTTTCGAATAGGCGTTGCAGAAGATATAATTAAGAATGAAAATATGATATGGACAGTTGCATTTGATTTGGTTCATCCAACGGATAATTCTGAATATGTAAATTTAGGAACAGAATATACGATTTGGAATAGTTTTTCCTTAAGAGCTGGTTACAGAACGAATGTGAATTATGGAGAATTATCTATTGGTGGTGGAATAAATATTTCAATTTTTAAAAAAGCAAATCTCGTGATTGATTATGCATATATTCCATTCGACAATGCGTTTGAAAACAATAGTAGATTTGGTTTGAAGTTTACATTTTAAGGAATAAATTTTAAAGTGAGTATTTTTAAAAACAGAACATATATTTTATTTTTAATGATATTTACAATATTCAATTGTAAAATTCAAAATGTAGATCAACCCGCATCAGCTCAGAAAAATGATACGATAAGCGTATCATTGGAAATATTAGATGGTATTGGTGAAACAACTAATCCACACAAAGGGATTTTGGGAGTTTTGATTCCGGAAAGTTGGGAAACGCTTTCTGTAAATTATTCAAGTTCGATTAATAATGGAGTAATGTTTTCTGCTCCAAATTGGGCTGATTCAATCGAGATAGAATATCCAGCAAATGAAATGGGAAATAATTATAAATGGTTGGGGTTTATCTCGGATTCCGGCTTTATATATTTATCGCCGTTCATAATGATTGTTAATTTAAAAATAAAAACAAGCGATATTGAAGGGTGTTTTAATTTAGGATATTTAGTTACAAAAGCAACGAAAGATTTGATTGGAAATGAAGAATGTGCGCCGTTATCTTATCCAAATAGAATCGGAATTCCTGACACTAATTCTTGTGAAGATTATGGAGAAATAGAAGTAGAGCCAGCTCCAAATTGGAGTGAATTATTTGATAGAAAAGAGGGGTGGACAGGGGCAGATGGCATTTATTCAATTCCAATAAATGGCTTGGAAATTCAAAATAATTCATTAGAACAAAAAACAATATTTGTATTTAGCGATACTTTTATTGGTGAAGTCGATAGCAATGATCAACGTAAAAATACAATGATGATACGTAATAGTTATGCCGTATTGACAGGACATGAACCATTAAATGAACAAATTGAATTTTTCTGGAATGGAAAGAGTGAAGGCGAACCAAAAACAGTATTTGTTCCGAATACAAACAATTCAAATCCAGGAGATTGGTATTGGTTAATGGACGGAATTTCATTAAATGATTCTATATATATTTATGCAATGAGATTAAAAACGACGGATTATTTCTTCGATCCTGTTGGTGTTTCGCTGATTTCATTTCCAGTTGACTCCATTGGAACATTCAATAAATATGATCAAGTTGATGCTCCAATATTTTATGAAGATAGTAACACAGAAATCATTTTTGGACAAGCGATTATGCCATTAACTGAACGATCTGAAAATATTATGCAAGATGGATATATTTATTTATATGGACCTAAAAGTGGAGATGGTTCTAAGAAATTAGTTGCTGCTCGTTTTTTTCCTCAAGATATTTCAAATTTTTCTGAATATGAATTTTGGAATGGGAATTATTGGGTTTCTGATATCTCACAATGTGCGGATATTACGAGCAATATTTCTATGGAATTTAGTGTAACTCCGATTGCCCAAAACAAATTCATGCTTGCATTTCAATTGGGAACAACAAGCGAAAATATTGCTATCAGATTTGGTGAAAGTCCAATTGGTCCGTTTGATTTTTATGAGAAAATTTACCAATGTCCTGAAGTTGATAATGGCTTAGGAATTTTCACTTACAATGCGAAAGCACATCCACATCTTTCAAATGAGAATGAATTACTTATTAGTTATAATGTAAACACTACAATTTCTTCTAACAATTCATCATTTGCTGATATTTATAGGCCACGATTTATTACGATGGATATTCCGGAATTTGTTAGTAGTACAACTACTGCCTCAAATGCAGAAAGTTATATTCTCTCAACTTATCCAAATCCATTTAATGAACAAATTACAATAAAATACCAAATCAACAATTCATCAAAAATAAAGTTAGTTATTTACAATATTTTAGGACAAAAAATTACTATTTTAGAAAATAAATGGAAAAATAAAGGAATATATTTTACAAGTTGGGATGGAACAAATGATTATGGAAAAGAAGTTACGAGTGGAATTTATTTAGCTGTTTTAACTATTAAAAATGAAAGTAAAATAAATAAAGTATCAACGAATAAATTAGCATATATAAAATGAATCGATTTTTTAAAATAATTAAAGTTATTGGAATATCAATTTTAATTGTTGCATTTCTATTCATCTTATTTTGGGATTTTGATAAAGAAAATGATAATATTCCTGGAATTACAACATTGAAATATTGGTATATTAGCGGTGCAAAAGATGAATTACCATATCAAGCTTTGAAGTTTGATTCATTACGAGATGATATAAAAATGAAAGTTACAGGAATTCCTTGGCAGGAAAATGAAAAGAAAGTTTTAACTTCAATTTTAGGTGGAAATCCTCCCGATGTTGTTACTCAAGTTACACCGGTTGTAAAATGGGCTTCAAGAAATGCATTGGTATCGTTAGATAAATATATAAAGAGAGACAATTTTGATTCGACAGTATTCTTTCCTGCATTATGGCGAGAAATGAGTTACAATAATGAAATTTATGCAATTCCTTTCAACACTGCTTCTTATGCTTTATTCTATAATAAGCGACTTTTTCGAGAAGCGGGTTTAGACCCGAATAAACCACCAAAAACATGGAATCAAGTTAAAAAATATTCGAAAAAATTGTTAAGAAAAAATGAAAAAGGGAATATTATTCAAATCGGATATTTACCTGATTATTATAAATTACAAACGGTTACAATTATGGCTTGGGAGCTTGAAGCACCATTTTATAATGATGATAAAACGAGAATCAATTTGACAGATCCTAAAATGGTAAGGGTTTTCCAGTGGCTGTCTGATTTTTATAAAGATTATTCTCTTAACAAAATATTAGCATTTGAAGCGGGATTCGGAAATGCAAATCAACATGGTTTTATTAGTGAAAAAGTTGCAATGGTAGTTCTATCAAGTAGCTTTCCAGACCAAATAAAAAAGTATAAATCAGACTTAGATTATGGAGTTGCAAAAATACCAACATTTCCTGGATTTAAAACTGCGAGTTCTGCTGGAATTTGGTGGTTGGCAATTCCACGAGGAGCAAAACATCCTGATAAAGGATGGGAATTTATAAAGTTTTCAACGAGTAAAAAAATTGCGTTAGAGAGTATTAAAAAAATGGAATCAAATTTGTTTCCAGCAAATAAACTGGCTGCTACTGATAGTTCATTTCTAAAAAACAAAAGAGATAAGATATTTATTGAAAATATGAAATATGCACATTCACCAGCAATCATTCCATTAGTTCACGATGCTTTTTGGCGTGAATTCATTGGAGTTCAAGAAAATGTAAAATATGGAGCGAACCCATTAGAAGAATTGAAAAATGCAGAAAAAACGATTCAACGGGAATACAAAACTGCTTTGAGTTACGATAAATTCGTTCAACAAGAAATGAAAATAGATAAATAAAATGAAATCAAAATCAAAAAAGAAAACTCGGCCAAATCCTATGAAACGTAAGCAAGCATTGTTGGGATTTGTTTTTGTTGCTCCTTGGGTAATTGGTTTTTTGATCTTTGGTTTGTATCCTATCATTAAGTCAATTTATTTTAGTTTATGTCAATATGATGTATTAAGAATACCACAATTTATTGGAATAAAAAATTATACTGACTTGCTTTTTGAGGATAAATATTTTTGGAAATCTGTATGGAATACTCTTTTTTATACAGCAGTTAGAACTCCAATGTGTATTTTGGGATCGTTATTATTAGCTGTTTTGGTAAATAAGGCTGTAAAAGGAATGAAGATTTTCAGAACAACATTTTTTATGCCTTCAATAATAACCGGTGTTGTTTTATCTTCATTATGGCTTTGGATATTAAATCCTCAATATGGATTAATTAATTCTATGTTAGCATTTTTCGGATTACATGGACCGTTGTGGTTGCAAAGTACGACCTGGTCAAAACCAGCGATTATTCTCATGAGTTTATGGTCAATTGGTGGTGGTAGAATGCTCGTTTTTCTTGCCGCAATTCAAGGAATTCCAAAGACATTATATGAAGTTGCAGAATTGGATGGTGGCGGTTGGTGGACAAAATTTCGTTATATTACGGTGCCGATGATTTCTCCGGTAATTTTTCTTTGGAGTGTTATTGAAGTAATCTTTTCATTTCAGGTCTTTACAGAAGCATATATTATGACTCAAGGCGGTCCACTTAATTCTACATTATTTTACAATTTATATCTGTATATGAAAGCATTTGATGATTTTAGTATGGGATACGCTTCGGCATTAGCGTGGCTTTTACTTGTGCTCACTTTAGTTGTAACTTTGATTCAATTTAAAATAAGTAAAAAATATGTTCACTATCAAAATTAATAATATGGATAAGGTTTAATGAGAAAAATTGACAAAAAAGTTTTTAAAAAAGTTGTTACATATTTGCTTTTGATCAGTATTACGGTATTTTTTATTTTACCTTTTTTGTGGATTCTATCTACTTCTTTAAAAAGTGATGCAAATATTTTTATTTTTCCACCAAAGTGGATACCGGATAAACTAGATTTCGCTAATTATGCCGAAGTATTTCAAAGAATTCCATTTTTAGTTTATTTAAAAAATTCTGTTTTTGTAACATCAATGACAATAATCGGAATCGTTTTATCAAGTTCATTTGTAGCTTATGCATTTGCATGTTTGAAATGGCCGGGACGAGACAAGGTGTTTATTTTTGTTCTGATTACAATGATGCTTCCTGTTCAAGTAACAATGATTCCTCTGTTTGTTCTTTTTAAAAATATTGGTTGGTTGAACACTTTTAAGCCATTGATAGTTCCATATTTTTTCGGTGGAGGTGCGTTTAATATTTTTCTCATGAGGCAATTTTTTAGATCAATTCCATCAGATCTGTTTGATGCAGCGAGAATTGACGGAATGTCCGAATTTGGAATATATTGGAATATAGTTTTGCCACTATCCAAACCGGCATTAGCAACCGTTGCAGTTTTAACTTTTATGATGATATGGAATGATTTTATCGGTCCGTTGATCTATTTATCCGATAAAATGAAGGGAACATTAGCGCTTGGTTTAGCGATGCTTGTCGGGCAAACTCAAACGGAATGGGGAATGTTGATGGCTGCATCTTTAATGATGATGTTACCGGCAATATTAATATTTTTCTTTTTCCAGAAATATTTTATTAGAGGATTTATGATGAGCGGAATTAAGGATTAGTGATTTTATGATTAAATTAAATAAAAACATTATACAAGACGCAAAGTGCTTAAGAAATATTAGTTTTCTCAACTACTCAATATTTAAAATATTCACGATTTTTTTCATCTTGTTTTTAAGTATAAATAATATTTCTGCAAAAGAAGTTCCGTTATTAAAAAGTGGAGAAATTCCTTCCTGGTTAGTTGTTGGACCATTTGAATTATCAACTTCTGGTTGGGGTGTTCCGGTTGATGATGATAAGATTGGCGAGGAAACTATTAAACCGTTTGAAGGAAAAAACGAAAAATCAGATTTAGTAAAAAACAATAATATTGAATGGCAATGTCAAAGTATAAATGAAAAGGGAGTTATTGATTTTAACGAAACTATCGGATGGGAATTTCCTTCAAATGAACCGATAAAAAATTGGGAATGTAAAACAGCTTATGCCTACGCTCAAATTACCAGTCCGAAAAAGCAGGAAATATATCTATTGACAGGAAGTAATTCTCAATTAAAAATAATTTTTAATAATGAAACGATTTGTAATATTCAAGAAAACAGAAATCTAAAAGTTGATAATGATACTACTTTATTAAAATTGGATAAAGGAATAAATGATATTTTAATAAAAGTCGGCAATTCTTATAAAAATTATCAACCGGCATTTTTTGTTCCTTTATTATATGAATGGGGATTTTCAGCAAGATTAGTTAATAAAGATTTTATTTCAATTCCAAATTTGAAAGTTAATTTAATACGAAAAAGAAAAAATTTTCAATTTGATATTGTTTCAACATTTTTTTTCAAAAAAATTGATGGAAAATTAAAACAACAATTTGATGTAAATATCAATTCGCCATTTATTAAGAATACAAATGCAGATATGAAAATAAAAATTGGTTTAAAGAAGTACGAATTTAAATTTACAAATTTACAGCCGGGAATGAACAGAAAAGAAATTTTTCTGTCTGCTTTAAATAAGAATAAAAAAGCCAATTGTGTTTTAAAAATAAAAAATAAAAAATACGAAAAGAATATCATTTTGAATGACAGAAAAAAATATGAATTGTATATGGTAATGTTATCTCATACCGATATTGGTTATACAAATCCTCAGCCGATTGTTATAGAACGTCATCTTTATACTTTAGATTCTGTAATTGAAAAATGCGAAAAAGACCCCGAATTTTATTGGACGATTGAGACAATTTGGCAATTTGAACAATACAAAAAATATCGTTCAAACAAACAATTTCAGAAACTGTTAAAATTTGTTAAAAACGGAAGAATAGATATTTCTCCAATATATGTAAATCCGTTTACAGGTAGAGTTAGCACCGAAGAAATGATCCGTTCACTTGATTTGGCAAAAAAATATGGTAGGAAATATGGTATCAATTACAGTGTTTGTATTTATAATGATGTACCGGGTGAAGCATGGTTTTTGCCACAACTGCTAAGTAATATTGGAGTGAATTTTTTAGCAAATGGAATTAATGAAGTTTACAGTGATTTTTCTTTGCAGAGAAATTTGCCGAAAGCGTTTTATTGGAAAGGAGCAGACGGAAGTAAAATCATTAATTATATAAATAATACTTATACTGAAGGAATGTTTTATGGCCTTGAACGAGATGTAAACGCCATAAAGCATCGTATGTGGAATATTATGAATAAGTTGGAAATGAAAAAATATACTTCAAATTTAGTGTTGATGTTAGCTACTTACTCTGATAATAGTATTATTCCAGAAAACCAATATAAGATGGCGAAAGAATGGAATAAAAAATATGAATATCCTAAAATAGTAATTAGTAATCTGTCAAAATTTGCGAAAGATTTTTCGGAACAAAAACCGGATTTATCAACATTGAAAGGCGATTGGACTTCTAGTTGGGACATTTTAGGTCAGGGTGAACCAAAGCGAATGAAAAAAGCAAAATGGATCCAACATCAATTATTATCTGCAGAAAAAATGTCAACAATTGCATCTCTATTGAATGATAAACAAAAACCATTGAATGCTGAAATTGATGATGCTTATGAGCAATTACTATTATTTAATTCACACGGAAGTGGTTTAGAATATGGATATGCATCCGACAAAGAAGATAAATTTACTATGGATATTAGAGGGCAATATGTAGATAGATCAAAAATTCAAACTGAATCGGTTTTAGAGAAATCATTGTATCAATTGACAAAAAAAGATGAGAGTTTTGATGCTGAAGGTGTTTATGTTTTCAATCCGCTTTCTTGGAAAAGAGACATGCCGATAGAATTACATTTTCCTGTATTAAAAACATTAGATTTTGATGTAATTGACATCTCAACAAATAAAACAATTCCAACTTTTTCAAAAGATCATAATTTGTTTTTTATTGCGAAAAATTTGCCATCTTTGGGTTACAAAAAATTTAAGTATGTTAGTAAAAATGAGAAAAAATCAGAAATAAAATCTGATTTGAAAATTGTTAAAGATACTTCAATAGAAAACAAATTTTATAAGGTTTCATTTAATAAAAATGGAAAGATAAAAAGTATAATTGATAAAAAATCTAATAATGAATTAATTGACAAAAACTCGAAATTTGATTTTTGTGAACCAGTGATTAGGAAAAACACAAATATTAATAATGGAATAAATAAATTTGAAAAAATAAATATTAAAGATACAAAATTAGAAATAATTGATGAAAGGCCAATTCGACTTATATTGAGTATTAATCGGGAAAATAGTGTTTTTTCTGCAATGAAATTTATTTTGTGGAATGATTTAGATAGAATTGACATTAAACAAACGGTTAATTTAGAAGAACTCCCTGTTGCAAAAAAAATGGAAGAATATAATATCGCTTTTCCATTTGCAGTTAAGAATAAACAATGGTCAATGGACATTTTAGGTGGATATTTGGATCCGGAAAAAGATAAATTTCCCGGAGTTAAATTTAATTCATTTTCCGTAAGACGAATTATTGGGATTCATAATGAGCGAAAATCAATTTATTTATCTGCAATTAATAGTAGAGTAATGACGCTTGATAATGAGAATGAAATATTGTTTGCGAATTTAGTAAATAATTTTCCTAAAGCTTGGCACAGACAAGAAAATAACGAAGGCAAATTAAATTTGAAATTCAGTATTACTTCTGCTAAGGGGAAATTTGATTCCGGATATGGAAGTAGATTTGGTTGGAATGTTGCTACTGAACAGACGACGAGGAAAACATGGTTTACTACAAATAATCCATCTAAATCGTATCTAAATATTGACAATAATAATATTGTTTTGTTAACCATGAAATCGTTAAAAAGAAATAAGATTTTGTTACGATTAAAGAATATAAATCAGAATGAAAGTGAAAGAACAGTAATAAGATCTGAATTCTTTAAAAATGCAAAAGTATATGAAGTTAATTTTTTAGACGAAATAAAAGATAATATTGAATACAAAAATAATGAAATATTTATATCAATTAAACCTGAAAAGATAAAATCCATAATTATAGAAAATGAAAATAAAAAGGGCAAGTAAAAATGAAATCTTTAACAAAAGAAGGAGGAATTGCTATGAAAGCAAATGTCTTAAAGTTAGTCAGTGTAATAACTTTAGTTATTATTTTGGCCTTAGTTTCCGGTTGTTTTATATTTGAGGATGTTGAACAACCAACTACGGCTACAGCCGGTAGTCAAATTCAAGCTCATTTAACTTTGAGTAATGATGGGCCAGCAGATACAAATCCTAAATATGGTATTATTGGATTGATGATTCCTGATGATTGGCAAATTGATTCTGTCTATTATTCAGGTGCTTACGGAACTGGTTTTTGCACTTATTTGAATCCGGATTCATGTGATGGAAATCCTGGTGGTGCAGTAGATTATCGATGGGCAGCAAGAATAGATACTGTTTATCCTGCTGATACACTTATGCATTGGATTGTATATCAAAGTAATCAATCCTATACTTCATCTGCTGATACGAATAATATTGATTATGTAGATCTCTATATAGATTTTATTGTTGGTGATTTAAATGGAACTTATGATATTGGTTATTTTAATTCTAATGCTGGTTTAGATTTTACAGATTCCACATATTATGCTGCAAGTTTAAATCATACTATCGAGGTTACGGGTGGAACAGCTGTAGAAGAAAATGGTATTGTAGATTCATATTTTCTATCTCAAAATTATCCAAATCCGTTTAATCCAACGACTACAATTTCTTATACTCTTGAGAACAACACAAATGTTGTGTTAACTGTTTTTGATGTATTGGGAAGGAAAATCAATGAACTTGTAAATGGAGCACAGGTTGCAGGGAATCATTCAGTTAATTTTTCAGCAGAAAACCTTTCAACCGGTATTTATTTCTATGAATTGAGAACTCAGTCATTTACAGATATTCGAAAAATGGTTTATATGAAATAACATTATTTAGTAATTGTAAAATAAATAGAGGCACTTATTTTTCGAGTGTCTCTATTTATAAATTTAAATATAAGTGGAAAAGATAAAAATATGAAAGTAAAAGAAAGTAAAGATTTGGGATTGTTATTTACTGATAATTCACATAAAATGATTGGTCAAGATGGTGCATTTTCGGTCCCATTAAAAAATAAAACACTATGGTTTTTTGGTGACACATTAATTGGTAAAAGAGAGCCGAATAAAAGTTTATGGTTTAAAAATGGTAAATTAATTGGTCCCGAAGACATGTCAGAAAAAGACGGTATTGAAAAAATGATGAACAATTCCGGATTATTGGCACCAATTCAAACAGGAGAAAATGGCTTATCTGATTATGAATATATTTGTAATAATGATGGTTCATTAAAAATATTACTACCTTTAACCGATAATGAAAATAAAGATAAAGTTAGAATTTGGTGTCAACATGGAATTTATTTAAATAATAAAATATATCTCTCATTTATTAAAGTGAAAATGTTAGAAAGTGGTTTTTTACATAAAAATAAAAGTGAAAATGATTTTTTACCAGTTAATTTTGAAGTTGTTGGTTCGGGGCTTGCAGTTGGTTTCGAGAAAGATTGGAAATTTAAAAGAATCAACCATAGTGGAGAAAATATTCTTTGGGGAAAAGATGTACCGCATTTTGGATCGTCAATATATTACAATAACCGAGATGAATATTTATATTTTTATGGAGCTAAAAAAGATAAAAATGGAGAACAAGTTTGCCACGTGGCAAGAGTTAAATCAGATGAAATAGAAAATTATGCAAAGTATGAATATTTAATTGATCTTCAACCGAAATGGAGTAAGGATATTAACAGATCAATAGGAATTATTGAAAAGGTTCCGAGTGAAATATCTGTTTCATTTAATAAATATTTAAATAAATATCTCGCAATACATTCGTTTGGATTAAGTGGCAAAGTAGTTGCGAGAACTTCAGACACACCTTGGGGAATTTGGAGTGAGCCGATTACATTATGGACTGAAAGTTTGGAGCATAAAATGTCTATTCCATATCCAAAATTAATTTATGCAGGGAAGGAACATCCTGAATTGTCGGCAAAAAACGGAAAAATAATTTATATAACTTATATAGAATTTGAGGAATATTTTCCTCGTATGATTAAAGTAACATTAGAAAATAATTAAAAGATCAAAATGATAAAAATAAACAGATCACAAAACGGAATTTTTGAAATAGAGAAGAATGGAGTCAGAAAAATTCTTCTCACTAATGATGAAAAAGTTGAATTCATCTATTTTGAGAATAAAACAATTGCCTTCATTAGATCCAAATTGGGATATCCAGCTTACTATCCGGTAAATGAATTAAAAATTGAAAAACCTATAAAAGCTGTTTTAATGGATCTTGATGGAACGAGTGTTCATAGTGAAGGTTTTTGGATGTGGATCATTCAATTAACTATTAGTTCGTTAATAGAAAATAGTTCATTTAAATTTGAAGAAGTAGATTTACCATTTATTTCCGGACATAGTGTTTCGGAACATTTGCAATATTGTATCAATAAATATTGTCCAGGAAAAACAGTTGAAGAGGCAAGGAAATATTATTATCAACATACAGAACGAGAGATGAAAAAAGTTGCAGAAGGAAAGGGCAGAGTAGATGCATTTAAAGTAGCTTCTGGTTTGAAAGATTTTCTTTTGAAATTAAAATCAAAAAATGTAAAAATTGCATTGGTAACTTCTGGTTTATACCAAAAGGTGTATCCTGAAATATTAGCAGCATTTAGACAGATGAACTTCAAAGAGAAACCAGAAGATTTTTATGATTCTATAGTTACAGCTGGTTTTTCAATTAAAAAAGGAGCAGTTGGAACACTTGGAGAATTACAAGCGAAACCACATCCATGGTTGTATGCAGAAGCTTGCAAAATTGGATTAGGAATTCCGTTTTCTCAAAGACATTCAGTTGTAGGAATTGAAGATAGTGGAGCTGGTGTTTGTGCAATTAATTTGGCAGGTTTTTCTGCAATTGGTAAGAAAGGTGGAAATATCGAAGAGAGTGGGACATTATCAATGTGCAAACATTATTCTAACTCATTTGAAGAAATTTATAATTTAATTATTTAAAATTAAGGTGAATATTTTATGAAACACAGAGAAAGAGCAAAAATAGTTCTTGATGGTGGAATCCCAGATTACATTCCAACATTTGAATTAATATTTTATGAAACAAGGAGAGATTTTCAAAATAGAGATTGGATTGGAGGTGTGAAAGAGCCTAATGTTAATGGAATGAGTTACACTGACAAAGTAAAATACAATGCTCAATTATATATTGATGTTGCAAAAAAATATGAGCATTCACTCATTTTTGTAAATAGAGGTTTGGGTAAACATGAAAACGATCCTGCAACGGGAGTTGTTGATATGATAAAGGAAATTAGAGAAATTTCTGGCGATGAATATATGGTGATGTGTCATAATGATCCAACTTTTATGATACCATTTAAAAATGTAGAAGAATTCTGTTTTAGGTTGTTTGAAGAACCCGAAAAAATGCATGAAACAGCAAAAAGAAATGTAGAAAATAGCAAGAAAGATTGTAATAAATTTCTCAAAGCAGGTGCAGATGGTTTTATAATGTGTTGTGACTATTGTTTCAATAATGGACCATTTATTAGTCCTGATGATTTTGGTGAATTTATTGCTCCATATTTAAAAGAGTCGGTTGCTTATTTTCGTAAACAAGGTGCTTATGTAATAAAGCATACAGACGGAAATATTATGCCGATAATCGATTATTTGTTAGATGCAAAACCACATGCTTTGCATTCACTTGATCCGATGGCAGGTGTGGATATTAAAGAAGTAAAAGATAAATATGGCGATCAAGTTGCTCTTTGTGGAAATGTAGATTGTTCTTTGATGGAAATAGGAACTAAACAACAAATAATTGACAGTGCTGAATATTGTTTAAAAAATGCAAAGAAGGATGGTGGATATTTTTTCGCGACTTCTAATGGTGTCTATAGAGGAATGCCTTTAGAGAGTTATGACTTAATTCAAAAAATATGGAAAGAACATAGGAATTATTAATAAAGGAATTTTAGAATGAGTGAGCAAAAAACAATTCATATATTATCAAATACACATTGGGATAGAGAATGGAGATTTCCATTTGCCGAAACACAAATGCACTTAGTTAAGTTGCTTGACAAATTGATTGAACATATGGAAGATGATCCGAATTATAAATATTTTAATTTTGATTCACAGACAATATTTTTAGAAGATTATTTAAAATACAGACCGGAAAATCGAGAAAGATTAAAAAAATTAATTTCAGATAAAAGATTAATCGTTGGGCCTTGGTATACATTGCCGGAAGAATATTCTGTAAATGGTGAATCATTGGTTAGAAATTTATTGATGGGTGAAAAAATTGGAAATGAGTTTGGAAATGTTTCAAAGGTTGGATATACTCCAACTTCTTATGGTCAGATTTCACAAATTGCTCAGCTTTACGATGGGTTTGGAATTGATGGAATTATTTTTTATCGTGGGATTCATCATTCTGAAGGAACTAATGAATATTTTTTAGAGTCACCTGATGGAAGTAAAATATTGGGAGTAAAATTAAGTAAATTTGTTGGACGAGGTGCATTTTTTATTTATGTTGCACATACGACAATGCACGATTCTAAATGGACAGGATATAAATGGGGCGATAAAAAATGTTTATCTTTCCATACTTGTAATGCAGAAAATAATATTGATCATGAGCAAGAACCTGAGCTGATAAGAGCACCTTATAAAGATACTTGCAATTTAGAAAATGTCAAATTGGGAATTATCAAAGCTATGGACGATATTTTGAACGAAGCAACTTCTGATTGCCTTTTGTTAATGGATGGAATGGACAGTGCATATTCAAATAAACATTTACCAAAAATTTTAGAAGAGGCAAACAAAGTCAATCCAAATTGGAAATTTATTCACAGTTCTTTACCGAATTATTTAAAAGATTTAAAGTCAAAAATTGATCCGAAAAAATTGACTATTTTGAGAGGTGAACGCAGACATCCGAGTCCGGATGGAATGTTCAACGCATTTTTAAAAGATTCATTATCATCAAGAATGTATATTAAACAACGGAATTTTGAAGTTGAATCCATTCTTTTGAAATGGGCAGAACCGTTTGCAAATATTGCTGAAAATTTTGGTACTTATGAGTATCCGTCAAGGCAGTTAGAAGATGCATGGAAAAAAGTTTTATCTTGTCACGCACATGATAGTATTGGTGGATTAAGTCCTGATCAGATACATAAGGATATGATGTGGAGGTTCGATCAGGCAGAAATTGTTGGGAAAACAATTAGAAAGGACTCCTTAGGTGAAATTGTTGCAAAAATTGATACGACAGATGCTGATTCTGAAGATGTAATGATAACATTGTTTAATCCTTTACCTTTTGAGATCAATGCCGTACCAAAAGTTTTCGTTGATCTGCCAAGAGAAAAAGAATATAGAGCATTTTCAATCTATGATACAAAAGATGAAAAAGTTGAACAGCAAATAATTTCACGAGAAGAAAGTTATTTGATTACTACAGAACATCACGAAATGCCGATGACTTCATTTACAACAAAATGGAAATTGTCATTTTTGGCAAAAAATATTCCTGCTTTGGGATATAAAACATTTATCTTAAAACCTGAAAGTGGAAAAACATCAAATTACGGTTCACAAATTACTGCTACGAATACGATGGAAAATGAATTTTTAAAAGTAAGGATTGAATCAAATGGAACATTAACTGTTGTTGATAAAATCACTGAGCAGAAGTATGAAAACTTACTTTACTTCGAAGACTCTGGTGAAGCTGGCGATTGTTGGATGCACATAAAACCTTATGGTGTAAACTCACTTTTGTATTCTCAAGGAAGCAATGTAAATATTGAATTAGTTGAAGATGGGCCGGTTATAAGTACATTTAAAATTAACTTAAAATGGGAATTGCCAACGGAATTGAATTATGAAAAAAAATCAAGAAGTGAAGAAAAAAGAGAGATGAAAATTAGTTCGTATGTTTCATTGAAAAAAGGCGATTCGAAAATCCATATTCATTCTGAAGTTGATAATAATGTTAAAGACCACAGATTAAGAGCAATGTTTGACAGCGGATTTAATCCGAAAAAAGCGACAGTTCATGGTCAATTTGATATGGTTGAACGGGATGTTCATTTGCCGAACACTTCCGATTGGTTGGAACCAATTACTGGAACAAATCCAAATTTTGGAACTGTTTGTGTTGAAAATTCAAAAAGAGGATTAGCATTATTTTCAAAAGGATTGACTGAATGTGAAGTAAATGATAATGAAAGCGGTACAGTCAGTCTAACATTATTACGAAGTTATGGATATCCAAAAATGTCAGGATTGGGTAGAGAAGACAGAGTTGTGAGAATAAATAATGACGGAAGTCAATGTTTGGGAAAACAGAAGTATGATCTTTCATTATATTTCTACAAAAGTGATTGGGAAAATGCAAATGTTTTGAAAAGAGAAGCGGAATTTAAATATCCTGTAACACCAATTCATCATAGTAAATTCGACGGAAAAGAATTATCGAGAGAACATTCATTTTTCAAATTAGAGCCGGACATTTTACAATTGTCTGCAATAAAGAAAAGTGATAAAGATGATTTCACAGTAGTAAGATTTTACAATCCGACAAATGAAAATATAGATGGAAAATTCTGGTCGTATTTTAAAATCAAAAAAGTAGAATTGTTGAAAATTAATGAAGATAAAATCAAAGAGATAAAGTTAGAAAATGAAAATGTGATAAATATTGCGTGTGGTAAAAAGAAAATAATTACTATTGGAATATTTTATAAGTAGTAATTTTAATTTAAAAAGAAGGAAAGAAATAAATTTATGATTCCAAAAATATCTGATTTTAAAAGTGATGTGATGACGCATAAATTTGGTGATTTGTTTAATCAACCGGGTTTAACTAATTTTTTAGGAAGTGTTCAAACCGAAATGGATTTAGTTGGAATAAGGAATCTTAATTTTCCACCATTTGGAACATCTGATGTTGTTTCTGGGGGGCTATATATTGACAATAAATATTTCCCGTCAACAGGAACGCCGATAAATTATACTTGGTTTCCAAATAAAATAATTAGAGAATCAAGCTATAAAGATTTATTTTTAATATCCACAACTTCATTGATAAAGGGGAAAATGGGTGTAGTTGTTAAATTGGAAATTACAAATAGAAACAGAACGAAAAGAAATTTAAAAATACGACTTGGACTTATTGGAAGCGTAACAAACACGAAAGATAAATGGAAGAACTTTATTACACCGAAAGAAGACGATAATAAAATTATTATTGATAAAAAACGAAATTTGCTAATTTTTAAATCCATACATACAGAAGCATTTCAAATGCAAGGAATGGTTCCAAAAGCCAATTATATTGATAACAACAATGTTTCTAAAAATATTAAATTGAAACCTAATGAAACAAAAGTAATATATTATTTAAATATTGTAGGAAAAAATGAAAATGGAGTTGTGGAATTGTATGATAAAATTTCCACTGATCCAAATAGAGAAATTGAAATATCAGAGCGAGATTGGAATGAAGAATTGAAGGCGATTTTTACACCAAATAACGATAGATATTCTGGGTCACTTCCAGAATTGCAAACGACAGATACGGAAATTCTAAAGTTATACCATATTGGAATATTAGGAATTGTGTATTTTAAAAGAGACAATCCATATTCTGTGTTTGGTAGAGCTTACGAAACTTTGATGCCAAAATATTGGCAAACCGTAACTTTTATTTGGGATTATGCTTTAAGTTCAATGGTACATGCGATGTTAGATCCGAAAGTTATGCGTAAATATTTAGAAGTTTGGATGTTAATGGATATGCATAAGCATTTTGGCGTGGAATATTTAAAAGGTGAATCGGTTGGCACATGGTATTCTGTAAATGATTATGCGATGAATGCAATGTCAAAAGATTATTTACGATGGTCGGGAGATATGAATTGGTTGAAAAAATCACCTGATGATAAAAACAAACAAATGAAAGTAATAGATTATTTAGAAAAATATGCTAACTCTTGGGAATATTTCAAAACAAAAAATGGTCTTGCTGATTATGGTGGAATTAATAATATACTTGAATGTGTAAGCACTTATGTTCATGAAGTTCCAAGTTTCAATGCAGCAAATGTATATAATTTGCGTTTCATTTCAGAATTATTTGAACTGCTTGGTGATGATAAAAAAAGTAAAAAATATAATAAAAATGCGAAAAAATTATTAAAAGAAATAATGAAATTGTATTCATCAGGTAATGGAACTTGGAAATCTAGAATGCCGAACGGAAAATTAAATGATGTAAAACATTGTTATGATTTTATAACTATATTGAATACAATTTCAGCTGATTTGTCAAAAAAACAAATCAATGAAATGACAGAATATTTTAAGGATTCTTTATATTCAAAGACATGGATGAGAGCATTATCGCCATCTGATGATAATGTAATGTTCAGTGTCAGACCCGATCATCAATGGAATGGAGCATATCCTGCTTGGCCAGCTGAAGCTGTTACAGGGCTTTATAAAACCGGAAATTCAAAATTGGGATTTGAATATATAAAAGGACTTGCAAAGAGCACAAATCAAGGACCTTTTGCTCAAGCTCATTTTGTTGAAGAAGTTATCAATCCTGAAAATGGTGGAGCAAGAAAAGCACCATCAGAATATCCGTATATGTGCGATTGGGCTTGTGCAGGTGGAGGAGCATTTGTCGATGTGATAATCAAATCGATATTTGGTATAAAGCCTACATTGAATAATGGAATATCTGCTAAGCCGAAATTTGAAGGATTCGATCCTAAAGCTGAATTGATAAATGTGCCTTATCAAGGAAAATATTTTAATGTAAATAAAAATGGAATTATTAAAAATTAAAGGGAAACGAAAATGAGGAATAAAATAATTATATTTATAATTCCACTCCTTTTAATTATAAAATGTGGGAATGATAAAATGGATATTCCAAACAATGATTTAATTTTTTTTGAATTTAAGAAAAAAGTTGAGAGTATTTCTGATAATACAGAAAAACAAAAGATAGTAAAGAAATTTATGAAGCAAGTGAAAAAAGTTGGAACTCCGATAATTAAAAATGACAGTACAGTTATTTTTCTATATTATGGAGATAAAGATTCTGTCGGATTGTTAGGCGATATGAATAATTGGACAAAGTCAACTCCATTTCAAAAAATTGCCGGAACAAAATTGTTTTATCTCGAACAAAAATATGAAACTAGTGCTTGCTTGGTATATTTATTACAATTTGATAGTAAGACATTTCCATCAATAGATCCGTTAAATTCACTTGGAGTTCCAAATGGTTTCGGTCAAAATTCTATTGTAATGATGCCGAAATATAAAATGAATCATCTTTTTGATAATTATATTCACGGTGAAATCGGGGATTTTTCACGAGTAAAGGAATTCACTATTCCATCTAAAATTATGAATTATGATCACAAAATTCATGTTTATTTGCCACCGAAATATTCTGAACAAAAAACATATTCAACCATCTATTTTCAAGATGGAGCAGATTATATTACTTACGCACATGTGCCTTTTATTTTGGATACTTTGATAAAAAGTAAAAAAATTCAACCTGTGATCGCTGTATTTGTAACACCACCGAATTTACACGAGCCAAAGATGCCAAATAGAATGACAGAATATGGCTTAAATGATGATTATATCAAATTTTTTTGCGATGAATTAGTAACCTATATTGATAAAAAATATTCCACAATAATGAATGCTGAAAATCGTCTCGTTATCGGTGATTCTTATGGTGGGCTTGTTTCTGTAAATATTGCTTTTCAAAGACCGGAAATTTTTAAAAAGGTGTATGATCAATCCGGATATTTGTCAATTCAAAGCGATCATTTAATAAATTTGATAAATTCTACTGATGCAAAAGATGTTGAAATATATATTACCGTTGGAACTTACGAAAGAAATGTTGCAGCATTTTTGCTTCCGGAAAGTGAAACAGATTTTTTAATGGCGAACAGAAGATTGAGAAATGTATTGGAAAATAAAGGTTATAAATATAAATATTTTGAATATCCCGAAGGACACACTTGGTCAAATTGGCGAAAGCATTTGGTTGAGGCATTGAAATATTTTTTTGGAATATAATTTAATAAAATGAAAGAATTACAAAAAATATTATTACTTGGTGATTCAATAAGAATCAATTATCAAAAAACAGTGCAAGACAATTTAAATGGAGTTGCAAAAGTTTTTTTCCCGAGTGAAAATTGTGAACATACCTTATTTACATTATCACTTGTTGATAAATGGATCGACGAAGTTGATGAAATTAACATTATCCATTGGAATAATGGGTTGCACGATGTTGGACATAATCCTTTTAGATACCCGAATCAATTTTCATTAAAAATGTATGTTAAAAATTTAGAATTTATTTATCATAAATTAAAAAATACAAATGCAAAAATTATTTGGGCAACTATGACACCTGTTAATTCAAATAAAAAATATGATAAAAATGAATGGTTTTGGAATAATGATGAAATAATGAAATATAATAATGAAGCATTAAAATTAATGAAAAAGAATAATATTTTAATTAACGATTTGTATAGTAAAATAATTCCTAATACTGATAAATATTTAGGTGAAGATGGATTGCATCTAAGTGAAGCGGGAATAAAAATATGTGCAGAATCAGTAGTGAAAAATATTAAGAAATACATTTGATAACAATAAGGTTAACAAAAAATGACAAAAAATAAAATAAACACCTCTTTAAAGCAACCATTATGTAGAGAACAAACAAACTATCCACGAGGTTTTTGTAATCCAAATCCGTCTTTCAAAATTAATAATAAATCAATTAACTATAGTTACAAATATTTAGCAAATTATATTACAAATAAAATAGGATTGAATGTGCTTGTAATTGATGGTTACAATGGTGTTGATTGGAAAATATTCAAATCAAAATTAGATAGACAATTGGTTGAAAAAGGAATAAATGCAAAGTGGAAAAATTTGAATGATTGTCTGATTGCCGAAAGAGAAATTCAGAAAAAAATTGAACCGTTTATTGGTGGCGATGATCGTATTTTTGGGACTCATTATCCTTTTGGAATGGAAATGTTTTTTAGTCCAAAAAAAATTGCCGATTACAGAATAGAGGCATCGATCATTAGAGCGAAACGCAATAATGATCTGACAATATTTTATGGTTGTGGAGCAGGATTGTTGGAAATTTGGGACGAATTGTGGTATTTAGATATTCCCAAAGATGAGATACAAACCAGAGCAAGAAATAAAAAAATAAGTAATTTCGGAGAAAAAGAAAATAAAAGTTTTGAGTGTTTTTATAAACGATCATATTTTATTGAATGGCCGGCAATGAATAGACAAAAGAAAAATCTACTTCCGAATATTGATATGTTAATTGATTTGAAAAATTCTAATGATCCAAAATCAATAAAGGGTAACGACTTCAGAAAAACTTTGAACAGGATATCAAGATCACCATTTAGAATCAGACCTTGGTTCAGTTCGGGACCTTGGGGTGGAAAATATATGCAGGGACATTTTGGATTAAATCCTGACCTGCCAAATATTGCGTGGTCGTTTGAAATCATTACTCCAGAAAATGGAATTGTTATTGAAAATGATGGAATGAAATTAGAATTTTCATTTGACTTTCTGATGTTTCAAGAGAATAAAAATGTTCTTGGAAATGATGCAGCAAAACAATTTAAATATGAATGGCCAATTCGTTTAGATTATCTTGATACGATAGATGGTGGAAATTTATCTACACAAGTTCATCCACGACCGGAATTTGTTATGGAGAATTTTGGCGAGACATTCACACAAGACGAATCGTATTACATATTGAATTCAAAACCGAATTCGAAAGTATATCTTGGTTTACAAGAATCCTGTAATGAAGATAAATTCTATAATCAATTGAAAAATTCAGAGAAAAATGGAACCGAAGTTGATATTGATAAATTTGTAAATAGTGTTTCAAGTAAACCACATGATCTATTTTTAATTCCGAATGGAACTGTTCACGGAAGTGGTAAAAATAATTTAGTTCTGGAAATTAGCGCAACTCCGTATATTTTTACATTTAAGATATATGATTGGTTAAGAAAAGATTTGAATGGAAAAATGAGGTCGATAAATATTGATAGAGCTTGGGAAAATATTCGGTTTGATCGTCGTTCTAAATTTGTAAAAGAAAATTTAATTGCAAAGCCAAAACTAATTGCAGAAGGGAAAGATTGGAAAGAATTTCTATTAGCTGATAAGAAGGAAAATTGGTGGAACGTTCATCGAATTGAATTCAGTTCGGAATTTCAAAAAAATACTAACGATACAGCTTTTGCAATAAATTTAGTTGAAGGTCAATCTTGTAAAATTGTTACTGAAAATGGATATAAAACAACTATTTCATTTGCAGAATCGATGATAATTCCCGCAGAAGCGAAAAATTTCAAAATTATTAATTTACATGAAAACTTGTGTAAATTAGTTATTGTTTATGTGAGAAACGGAATTGGAAAAGATAAGCCATTAAATGATCCGTTTGAATAAATATTAATTTTAAGGATATTGGAGAAAAATAAATGGCAGAAATACTGATTAAAAGTTTAACAAAAATTTATGATAAAGATGTTGTTGCTGTAAAAAATATAAATCTCAAAATTAATAATAAGGATTTTTTAGTTTTAGTTGGTCCTTCTGGTTGTGGTAAGTCAACTACATTGAGAATGATAGCCGGATTGGAAGAAATCACTGAAGGTGAAATTTATATAGATGGAAAGTTAATAAATAATATTTCACCAAAGGATAGAGATATTGCGATGGTTTTTCAAAATTATGCATTGTATCCACACATGACCGTTTATAAAAATATTTCATTTGGATTGAAGCTGAGAAAATATTCTAAAAAAGAGATAGAAAAAAGAGTAGATGAAGTAGCGGAAATACTTGAAATTAAACACTTGTTAAAACGAAAACCGAGAGCATTATCTGGTGGTCAAAAACAGAGAGTTGCGCTGGGTAGAGCCATTGTCCGGAAACCAAAAGTTTTTTTATTTGATGAACCATTGTCAAACTTGGATGCAAAATTGAGAGTTCAAATGAGAACTGAAATCGGAAAACTTCACAAGCGGATTGGAACTACAATGGTATATGTTACTCATGATCAAACTGAAGCTATGACAATGGGAAATAGAATTGTAATTTTGAAAGATGGAGAAGTCCAGCAAATAGATAGTCCGATAAAATTATATAATGAACCAATAAATAAATTTGTAGCAGGATTTATTGGAAGTCCAAATATGAATTTTTTAAATGGTAAAATTGAAAATAAAAATAGTGGATTGATCTTTA
>Ga0208769_1000068_pt1 | contig 50197 bp, 54 predicted proteins | sample AntAceMetag02UKC_FD_184768 | JGI IMG/M metagenome (GOLD analysis project Ga0208769, IMG submission 184768) | Saline lake microbial communities from Ace Lake, Antarctica- Antarctic Ace Lake Metagenome 02UKC (SPAdes) (version 2) | ecosystem: Environmental > Aquatic > Non-marine Saline and Alkaline...
AGGAAGAATTAAAAGAGATAAAAGAGAAATTTGCTGACCCTCGGCGTACAGAAATCGTAGCTCAACAAGAAGAGATAGAAGTCGAAGATTTGATTGTTGAAGAGGATATGGTTGTCAGCATAACAGGTACAGGCTATATTAAGAGAATGCCTTTAACTACTTACCGCCAACAAAAAAGAGGTGGTAGAGGGGTCACGGCTATGTCTACTGCCGAGGAAGATTTTGTCGAGCATCTATTTGTTGCCTCGAGTAAAGACACTCTTTTATTTTTTACTACTCAAGGAAAAATCTACCCCTTAAAAACCTATGAAGTTTCTACTGGTTCCCGAACTTCTAAAGGTAGAGCTATTGTCAATCTTTTAAGTCTTTCTAGCAAAGAGAAAATTACTACAGTTTTATCTATACCAGAGTTTGATTCCAAGAAATTTATTTTTATGGCTACCCAAAAAGGTATGGTTAAGAGAACCTCTTTAGGTTTATTCTCGAATATACGCAAGAGTGGAATATTTGCTATCACATTAGGAAAAGATGATAATCTTGTTGGTGCCGGGATTTGTGGTGAAGAAGAGGAAATTATTTTAGCTACTCAAAGGGGTATTTCAATAAAATTTAAGAGTAGTGAAATAAGACCTACTGGCAGGCAGTCACAAGGCGTTAGAGGAATAAGACTATCCAAAAAAGACATTGCTCTTGAGATGGTTTTAGTCAAAGGGGCTTTGAAAAAAGAAAATTTCTATCTTCTTACAGCTACTGATAATGGCTTTGCTAAAAGAACCTTGGTTAAGGAGTATCGTTTGCAGTCTAGAGGCGGCAAGGGGGTAATTAATATAAAACTTTCTTCTAAAATAGGAAATGTAAGGGCTCTGGTATTAGTCAAGCCGGATGATGAAGTAATGTGCATTACCCAGAAGGGAATTCTTATTCGGACAAAAGTTCAAGATATTCGAGTTTCTGGTCGCTCCACCCAAGGGGTTAGGATAATCAACTTAGAAAAAGCTGACAAGCTTTCAACTATTGCCCGAATTGTTCCTGAAGAGTAAGAAAGTTTACCTGTCCTGTTAGAGAAAATTCTCTAACGGGGTTGACAAATTAACTTTATAATCTAAAATAGAAACACTTTCGACCCCATCGTCTAGCCCGGTCTAGGACATCGCCCTTTCACGGCGACGACGCCGGTTCAAATCCGGCTGGGGTCGCTTTTTTATTTTTACCGGAAGCTTAAAAAATGGAAGAACTAAAGGAGAAAAAACCCTTAGGCATATTAATTTTAGGGGGGTTCAATTTTGTTGTATTGGGGGTGCTCTCTCTAGGTTTCTTCTTTCTTATCTACAAGGACCCTTCTTCTGAAACCAGTCAGTCTCTTTTAGCTGAGTTTAGCAAACACATACCGGATCAAAGCTTAACCCCTCGACAGTTTAAAGCAGTCGCCTTATCGCAAATAATTTTAGCTGTAATATTTTTAGTCTCAGGATGGGGGATTCTTAATCGAAAAGAATGGGGTCGCCGTCTTACTCTTTACTTTTCTTTCTTTATGGTTATCTTAGCAGCTGTGTCAGTCTTGTTTCAGTCCTCATTAATTAATAGCGCTCTTTTGCAAATAATATATCCAGGTATACTTATTCTTTACTTTACAAATAAAAAAATCGAAAGTTATTTTATTCCTGCAAAAAATGGGATTATAGAAGTAATCAAAGAAGAAGAAGAAGGAGAATAAAAATGGTTAAGCTAAAAAAAATAGGGAATATAAAGATAATAATATGTCAAGATAAACAAGAGGTAGCCCAAGAAGGAGCTAAGATTTTTGCTGAAGATACTAAAGAAAACCCGAGCATAGTTTTAGGGTTGGCTACTGGAGAAACTCCCGTAGGAATGTACCAAGAGCTAATTCGGATGCACAAAGAAGAGGGATTAGATTTTAGCCGGGTTACATCTTTTAACCTTGATGAGTATGTGGGATTATCTGGTGATCATTCTCAAAGCTATCGTTACTTTATGGATGATAATCTTTTTAACCATATTAATATTGATAAGGCAAAAACCCACGTTCCTAGCGGTATAGCTGAAGATGTTTCAGTAAGTTGTCAGAAATATGAAGGAGACATTAAAGCACAAAGGGGTATAGATTTACAATTATTGGGTATTGGCTCTAACGGGCACATTGCTTTTAATGAGCCAGGTTCACCCTCAGAATCTCGAACTAGAGAGGTTGGATTAACAGAAAAAACGATAAAGGATAATGCTCGTTTTTTCGAGAACGAATCCGAAGTTCCTCGAAAAGCAGTAACTATGGGCATTGCTACTATTTTAGAGGCCAAAAAAATAGTTTTATTAGCTACCGGAAGCAACAAAGCTGAAGTCGTAGCTAGGGCCATTAAGAGTCCGGCTACTACAGATATACCAGCTTCTTTTTTGCAGAATCATCCTGATTGTGTATTTGTCATTGATCAGGAAGTTGCTAACGGATTGTAAAAAAGAGGGTTGAGATTATGAAAATTCTTAAAAGCAATTCACTATGTTATATATAGTAGCTACTCCCATAGGGAATTTAGAAGACATCACCCTAAGAGCATTACGTATCTTGGAAGAAGTCGAATTTATTTTAGCTGAAGATACCAGAAAGACAGGGTTATTATTAAAACGCTTAAACATAAAAAAAGATTTGATTAGTTTTTATGAGCATAATGAAATAAAAAAAATACCTCTGGTTGTTGAAAAGCTAAAAAAAGGAAAAGATGTTGCCCTTGTTTCAAGCGCCGGAACACCAACCATATCAGATCCGGGGTATAGATTAATAAAGGCTTGTCGAGAAGAAGGAATACCAGTTACTTCTTTGCCCGGCCCAAATAGTATTATTAATTGTTTGGCTTTATCCTCAATACCTCATGATAAGTTTGCTTTTTTAGGGTATATGCCGAGGAAAGCAAGTGCTCAGAAGAAATTACTAGAAAGAACAAGAGAATGGGGGGTTACTCTGGTATTCTTTGAATCTCCTTATCGGGTTTTGAAGTCGCTAAGATTAATAAAACAAGTTTCAGGAAGTGCGCGAGTATTTATTGCTCGTGAGATGACCAAGAAATTTGAGGAAGTCCTTGAGGCTGAGATAGATAGGGCAGTAGATCATTTTAGCGCAAAAGATCCTAAGGGCGAATTTGTTATAGCTGTAGATTTTTCTTGACAAAATATCTCAAATAGGGTATATATTATGTAGCCTTTAAGGGCGGTCCGGTGAGGCCGACAAGGACATATTATGAGAAACCGTAAAGAATCTCAAAAAGTGGGCCGTTGTAGCAAAAAGCTGGAACGGTTTTTTTATTTTAGAGGTAGTCATTATGAGTAACCCTAAGGGAATAAAGAAAATACTTTCCCAAGAGGACATTAAGAAGACACTCTACCGTCTTACCCACCAAATTTTAGAGAAGATCTCTTCTTCCGAAGGGCTAGCTCTTGTTGGCATTCAGACTCGAGGAGTGCATTTAGCTAGAAGAATCCAAGCAATAATAAAAGAAATAGAAGGTAGAGACATCCCCCTAGGGGTTTTAGACATTACTCTTTATCGAGATGACTTAACTGCTATTGGTCCTACACCGACAGTAAGAGAAACCAGCCTTGCTTTTGACTTAAGTGATAAAGTGGTAATTCTTATTGATGATGTTCTTTACACCGGCAGAACTGTCCGAGCAGCTTTAAATGAAATAATGGATTTTGGAAGGCCGAAGCGAGTAGAGTTCTTAGTTTTGGTAGACAGAGGATTTAGGGAGTTACCAATAAGAGCCGATTATGTAGGCAAGAATATTCCTACCTCTCGTCAGGAAGTTGTCGAAGTGAAGTTAAAGGAAAGTGACAGTATTGACGAGGTAACAGTAATAAGGGGCAGCGACTAATATGGAAGAATGGCAAAAAAAGCACATTCTAGGTATTAAGAATTTTAGCCGTTTAGAGCTTGAAACCATACTTTCTTTAGCCGATTCTTTTAAAGAGATATCTAAAAGAGAGGTTAAAAAAGTTCCGGCTTTACGAGGGAAAACAATTGTTAATATTTTCTTTGAGGACTCCACTCGGACCAGGACTTCTTTTGAGTTAGCTGCTAAGCGCCTAAGCGCTGACGTAGTAAACCTTTCATCTTCTACAAGCAGCTTAACTAAGGGTGAGACCATAGTTGACACTATAAAAAATTTAGAATCTTATCATCCTGATATTATGATAATGAGAATAGGTGTGGGGGTATGCCTGGAGTCTTTTACAAAGTATACTCAAGCCTCGATTATAAACGCTGGTGATGGTTGCAATGAACACCCTACTCAAGCCCTCTTAGATATGTTTACCGTAAAAGAGAGGAAAGGAACTTTAGAGAATTTAAATGTTTTAGTAGTTGGTGATATAGCTCATTCTCGAGTAGCGCGTTCGAATATCTTTGGTTTTCAAAAATTCTCTTCCAAGGTAACTGTTTGTGGGCCGACGACGCTTATCCCTTATGAGTTTGAAAAATTAGGGGTTAAGGTGTCTAATGATTTGGATAAAGAAATACCTTCAGCTGACGTTATTATGATGCTTCGAATTCAAAAGGAGAGGCAAGGTATAACTTTCTTTTCTACCATGCGAGAGTATGTCAAAAGGTTTGGTTTAACACCTGCGAGGTTAAAAAAAGCAAAAAAGGACTGTTTAGTTATGCATCCTGGGCCAGTAAACTGGGATATTGAAATAAGTTCTTCCTTAAAGGAAAGGGTGCACCCTTTAATTTTAAAGCAGGCCGAAAACGGCTTGGCTATAAGGATGGCAGTATTATATTTAGTAGGAACAAAAAAGAGAAAAATATGAACTCAATCTGCGAAGCAGTTTATCAAAATTATTCATTGAGCCCATCATTGTTAATGATGGGAAAAGTTTCAAAATGGGGAAAGAGTTAATAAAAGTATAGAAAAACTATTGTAGGCGAAAGATGAAACTTATAATAAAAAATGCTTCCCTGGTAAATGCTGATGAAATTATTCAGGCTAATTTACTTATTGAGAATGGGAAGATCACTGGTATTGGCAAAGACATTAAAGAAGCTGATAAAGAAATAGACGCTAAAGGTAAATACGTTTTTCCTGGATTCATCGACTTACACACTCATCTGCGCACTCCCGGCAGAGAAGATGAAGAAGATCTTTTAAGTGGGGCTACTGCTGCCGCTAAAGGAGGCTTTACTACAATTTTTTGCATGCCTAATACTGATCCGGCAATAGACAATGAAGGTTTAGCTAAGTGGATATGTGAAGAAAGCCAAAGCATAGGGCTTGTAGATATCTATCCGATAGGAGCGATAACCAGAAATAGAGAGGGTAAAGAATTAACTGAATTTGGGGCTTTAAAAAGAGCCGGCTGCATTGCTTTAAGTGACGATGGTTTTTCGGTAGAGGATACTCTAATTTTGCGGCGAGCCTATGAATACGCCAAAATGTTTGACCTTTTGGTTATCTCTCATTGCGAGGATAGTCAGCTATCTTATGGGGGCAATATGCGCGAAAGTTTCATTTCTTCCAAGTACGGAATTTCAGGTATTCCCGATATTGCTGAGAGTTTAATTGTTGCTCGCGACATTGAACTAGCTAAATATTTAGATGTTAGAATCCATCTGGCCCATATAAGTTGCTCAAAAAGTTTAGAGGTAATAAGAAGAGCTAAGAAGGAAGGGGTTAAGGTTACTGCTGAAACCTGTCCTCACTACTTTACTTTAACCGTTGATGACGTAGAGAGAGAAGGTTTCCCGGGAAACTTAAAAGTTAATCCTCCCCTAGGAGATAAAAAAGATCTTGCGGCTATAAAGAAGGCCTTAAGAGATGGGACTATTGACTGTATTGCTACTGACCACGCTCCCCATTCCCTAGCTGAGAAGGAATTACCCTTTGAGCTTGCGCCTTTTGGTTTTATTGGGTTAGAGTTGGCCTTTTCTCTAACCTATCTCTTGGTTAAGGAGAAGGTTCTTGATTTAAAAGACTTAGCCAATAAACTTTCAACTCAGCCAGCAGCTATCTCTAGGTTAGATAAGTGTGGCAAGATTGCAAAAGACTACGTAGCTGATTTAGTTATTGTTGATCTAGAAGGTAAGTGGAAAGTGGAAGAAGAAAACTTGGCTTCTAAATCTAAGAATACCCCATTTTTAGGCCAAGAACTAGAAGGAACAATCGAGCATACGATTAAAAAAGGTAAAGTTATCTACTCTCGCCACAAAGACTAATTCTAATATTATCTTTTGACACTTTTAGCTATCCGAGCGATAATTTAGAAACGCTAAGAGTTAAAGCTCCAAATAGTATAATTAAAATCTTTGATGAAGAAAAGGAGAAGACAGAGGGGCAGCTAAAACTATTCTAAATAAAGCGTCCCCGTAGCTCAACGGATAGAGCGTTGGCCTCCGGAGCCAAAAATGCAGGTTCGAGTCCTGCCGGGGACAATTTAAGGGTAAAGGTAGAAGGAAAAAGTTAAAGAATATGAATATTGCAGTAGTAGGCGGACACAAGTGCTCTAAAGAGATCTATAAAATAGCTGAGGAAGTAGGTAATCTTATTGCCAAGCAAGGGTGGGTTTTAGTTTGCGGAGGCGGCCCAGGAGTAATGGAGGCGGCTTGCAAGGGGGCTAAGAAACAAGGTGGTGTAACTGTAGGCATTCTTCCTAGTTCCGATGGCCGGGAAGCAAATAAGTATTTAGATGTAAAAATTCCTACTGGCTTAGGGTATGCTAGAAATATTCTGGTGGTAAGAGCAGCAGATGCAATAATTGCCATTGATGGGGAATATGGAACTTTATCTGAGATTGCTTTTGCTTTTAACGAAGAAAAACCAATTGTTGGTATAGATACTTGGGAAGTAACCGGGATAAAGCAAGTAAAAAATCCCCAAGAAGCAATAAATTGCATAAAGGGAAAGGTAAAAAATGCTGAATAAAAAAGAAATCGAGAAGTTAATTAAAGAGAAAAGTCTAATTGATCAGTATATTAACTTAGACAAACAACTGACTCCCAATGGTTTTGACTTAACTGTTGGTAAGGTTTTTGAGTTTAATTCCGCCGGAGACATAGATTTTTCTAATTCCCAAAGAGTAGTACCCGAAGGTAAAGAGCTAACTCCAGAAAAAAGAAAACTTGAAGATAAATATGGTTGGTGGAAATTGTCACAGGGTGCCTATAAGGTTAGAACTAATGAAGTTGTAAGTCTGCCTAATAATTTAGCTGCCTTAGGTTTTACCCGAACATCACTTCTTAGGATGGGAGCGCTTACTCAAAATGGAATTTGGGATGCCGGGTTTAAAGGTAGGGGCGAATTCATTTTAGTGGTTTCAAATTCCAAAGGAATAAATGTTAAGCAAAACGCCAGGGTGGTTCAATTGATGTTTATTGGGGTCGAGGAAACAGAAGGATATCAAGGGATATACAAGGACTTAAAATAAAGTTTTATAAAGATGGATCAAGGACACTTTGACTACAAGGTTGTATCTGAGGAGAGCGACGATTTAGATTTTGGAAAACTCGTTCCCTGTCCTCACTGTAAGAAACCGATTCCTCAAGATGCAACCATGTGTCTTTATTGTGGGAAGGAAACCGTTTATCGCCAAAAGAATCCATGGTTTATGGTGATAGTAGTTATTACAATAATAGCTTTTTTATTTCTCATTATAAAATCTATATAAATAGAGAAAATTATAGCTAATATTAGATATTTAAGCCATCCGAGAGTAGATGGTCACTTTATCAAGGAAGAAGACTAGATGCCAGAATTACCGGAAGTTGAAACAATAAGAAGAGAGCTTGCCCGAAAGATTATTAATAAAAAAATTATTAATTTTAAAATAAGTAAACCGAGACTGATTAAAGATCTTTTTGCCGCGAAATTTAAAAAAGGGGTAATTGGAGAAAAAGTTAAAGCAGTAAACCGCCAAGCCAAGCTTTTGCTAATTAAACTAAAGGAAGATAAGTTTTTAGTAATACATTTAAGAATATCAGGATGGCTTTTATACGGTCAGGAGGATCCAAGAGCCAGAGCAGTTTTTTATCTCTCCGACGGGAAAGTCTTAAATTATATGGACCCCAGAGTCCTAGGTGAATTAAGGCTAGTAAAGGATTACAGAGATCTGAGATTTGTAAAAAATTTAGGACCAGAGGCTTTAGATGTAAGCTTAACTAAGTTTAGAAAAATTGTAAAGGCCAGAAAAACCAAAATAAAAGTTCTTCTTCTAGACCAAACCTTAATCTCGGGATTAGGAAATATTTATGCTCAGGAAGCTTTGTTTTTAGCTAAGATAGATCCCCGAAGACCCTCTGATTCTTTGAGCGATAAAGAGACAAAATGGCTTCATAAAAAAGTAATCTCGGTATTAAAAGAAGCCATAAGGTATAAAGGGTCATCAGTTGATACCTACAGAGACTTGGGAGGAGACCGAGGCGGAATGGAAAAGAGATTAAAAGTATACGGGAGAAAAGATAAAACCTGTTATGTTTGCAAAAGGCTATTGAAGAAGATTTCTCTAGGGGGAAGAGGAACTTGTTTTTGTCCCCATTGTCAGCAATGAGCTATTCACTTAATTATCTTCGTAATTTAAAACCACCCTATGTCTTTCTTGAGACTTCCACTAAGACCCAAGAAGATCGCTCCTCTTTTATATTCTCTGATTTTGAAGATATTCTTACTTTTAGACCTAAAGATAATTTAGATTTATTCTTTAGGAAATTAGAAGATTATTCTAAAATAGGTTATTGGCTTGTAGGCTATTTTTCTTATGAGTTTGGATATTTCTTAGAAGAGGCCCACCGACCTTTAAGAGCAAAAAATAAAACTCTCTTAGCTTGGGTTGGAGTGTGTAAGAAGCCTGTCGAGGTAAGTAGTAAGGAGAAGATTAACCAGAAATGTTCCGATTTCTCTTTAGATAAATTTTCATATAAGATAAAAAATGTAAGACTAAATATTAGCCAAAGGGAATATGTCGAGAAAATAAAAAAAATAAAATATTATCTCGAGCAGGGCCTTACTTACCAAGTTAACTTTACCTTTAAGGAAAAGTTTGATTTCAAGGGTGATATAGTTAGCCTGTATTCAGATCTAAAAAAGTCTCAACCAACACCTTATTCGGCTTTAATCAATACTGGCAAAGAGAGGATACTTTCATTATCTCCGGAATTATTCTTTAGGATTGATAAGAATAAAATTATTGCTCGTCCGATGAAGGGAACAACTAAAAGAGGAGAGACAGAAGAGGAAGACTCTCGTATTAAGATGGATTTAAAAAAAAGCAAGAAAGTAAAAGCTGAGAATTTAATGATAGTAGACTTATTGAGGAATGACTTAGGAAGAATTTCTGAATTAGTGAGGGCACCTAAGCTTTTTAATATTGAAAAACATCGCACTCTTTATCAGATGACTTCAACCATAGAGGCAAGGCTAAGGGGAAGGGTAAGGTTAAAAGAAGTGTTTTCTGCGCTTTTCCCTTGTGGCTCAGTAACCGGTGCACCTAAGATAAAAACTATGGGGCTTATAAAGAAATTAGAAAAAGAGCCCCGAGGAATATATACCGGAGCAATAGGCTATATCTCACCAAAGAAAAAGAGCTGTTTTAATGTTGCCATAAGAACCATTCAGATTAATAAAAATAAGGGAGAGTTAGGTATTGGTGGAGGAATAGTCTATGATTCAAAGGCAAAGGATGAATATGAAGAGGCACTACTTAAAGCAAAGTTTTTTAAAGAAGAACTAGAAAAGATAGGGCTTATTGAAAGTATTCTTTGGGATAAGGATAAAGGATACTGTCTTTTAAACTTACACTTGGAGAGATTAAAGAAATCGGCTAAGTATTTTTCTTATTTCTACAAAGAGAAAGAGACCAAGAGACAGCTAAGGAATATTGTGAAGAATGAAAAGAGAAATCTAAGGGTGAGGCTAATTTTAAACTCCCAAGGAGGTATTGGTATTAAAAAAGAGCCAATAAAAAAGATCATGACACCAGTTAAGATAAGGATAAGCGAAAGAAAAATAAATTCTAAAGATAAGCTCCTGTATCACAAGACTACCAAGAGAGCTTTTTATAATCAGGAAAGAAAAAAAGGATTAGATAGAGGATGTTTTGAAACCATTTTCTTAAATGAAAAAGATCAACTTACTGAAGGAACTATATCCAATATATTTATTCGCAAAGGTAAAAGATTGTATACTCCACCAATTAAGAGTGGTCTCCTGCCAGGAGTTTTAAGAGAACAGCTTATAAGAGAAGGAAGGGTAAAAGAAAAGACTCTCTACCTAAAAGACTTAGAAGATGCTGATAAAGTTTATATTGGTAATTCGGTTAGAGGCTTTTTGGCAGTAAGAAAACCTTAAGTTTTCCCCATTGTTAAACTTTAACAATCTGCTATAATAGGTAAGAAATGGAAAGGATGAATGGTCCCAAAGAACTTACCGTAAAAGTCAAAAAACTCAATAAAATCAAGGCCGATATCTTTCTTCTGAGTTTTGATTCTGCCTATATTTCCAAGCATTCTTACCCCGGACAGTTCCTTCACGTTAAGATAATTAAAACTATACTGAGAAGACCGTTTAGTATTCATTATATTAAGGGTAAAACTGTATTTATTCTCTTTCGAATTAGGGGTCGAGGAACTAAGATTCTGTCAGGATACAAACCTGGAGATAAGATAAATGTCATTGGCCCTTTAGGAAAAGGGTTCTGTTTAAATGGCAAAAGTGATGAAAATATTCTTCTTGCTGGAGGCTTAGGTGTCGCCCCATTGGTTTTTTTAGCCCAAAGGCTAAAAAAAGTTATAAGTTCTAAGTTTAAAATTAAAAGTTTAATTTTGTTGGGGGCAAAGAATAAAAAGGAAATTCTCTGTGAACAAGAGTTTAAAAATATGGGTTTTAGAGTTATGGTAGCTACTGAGGACGGTTCAAAAGGTTACAAAGGGACAGTTACCGAAGTATTAAAGAAAATACTCAATACCCAATACTCAATACTCACGACTAATATATATGCCTGTGGACCAGAAGCTATGTTTAAAGGAGTAAAAAAAGTTATTGGCAAAAATAAAAATATAAATTGCCAAGTTTCCTTTGAGCAGTTTATGGGGTGTGGGTTAGGGGCATGCTGTGGCTGCACCATTGAAACCAAGAAAGGTTATCAAAAAGTATGTAAAGATGGTCCGGTATTTAATATGAAAGATGTGTGGTAAAAAAGGCAGGTAAAAATGTGGTATACATATATAGCTTTAGGATTGATGGCAGGAATTACTAGTGGTTTTTTGGGAATAGGCGGAGGTTCTATATTAATCCCAGTTCTAATATACTTTTTTGGTCTTACCCAGCATCAAGCTCAAGGTACAACTCTAGCGATAATGATTCCACCAATCGGTCTTTTAGCAGCCTGGAAGTATTATAGTGAAGGTAATGTTAAGTTGAATATGGCTGCTTTTATCTGCCTAGGATTTTTAGTCGGAGGATTGATCGGAGCAATTCTTGTTCATAAGGTTTCAGCCCCGATATTAAAGAAGGTTTTCGGGGGGCTCTTGTTTCTAATATCTCTACATATGATTTTGGGTAAGTAGCCTACCTTTTTTGTTTAAGAGCTTTTTTGGTCCTTTTGACTGTCAAATAAACACCTTGATTGTTAATTATATTCTATTTATAATAGCATGAGCAGCCAAGAATTATGAATTTAAAAGTAAAATTAGGAAGATTAAAACTCAACGCCCCAATTATTGCTGCTTCTGGCACTTTTGGCTACGGAGATGAGCTAAAAGACTTAGCTAACCTCAAAGCCCTTGGTGCTATTACTACTAAAACTATAACCTTAAAGCCTCGAGCCGGGAATCCTCCGCCAAGAATTTATGAGAGCGAGTGCGGGGTAATGAATTCGGTAGGGCTAGAGAACCCAGGGTTAAAAGTCTTTGTAGAGAAAAAATTACCAGAAATTCGAAAATTAAACACCAAGTGCATTGTTAGTGTTGGGGGGTTTTCAAATAAAGAGTACGCCCAAGTCGTAAGAGCCTTAGCCAAAGAAAAAGGAGTAGATGGTTTAGAGATCAATCTGTCTTGTCCTAACTTAAAGTTAAAGAAACTAATCTCCCAAGATGCTAAGGCAACTTATAATCTAACTAAAGCTTTGAGAAAAATAACCAAGAAACCTCTATTTATAAAAATTACCCCTGAAGTAACCGATATTGTAAAAATTGCAAAAGCAGTAAAAAGAGGTGGGGCAGATGGCATATCTCTGGTTAATACCTTTTTCTCACTTCGAATAAATACTGAGACTAAAAGACCTTATTTAGGTAATGTTTACGGAGGTTATTCCGGAAGAGCAATCAAACCAATGAGTCTTTATCGAGTTTGGAAAGTAGCTAAAGAAGTTAAAATTCCAATTATTGGCGGCGGCGGAATAGAGACCGCTTTAGATGCGATTGAATTTATTTTAGCTGGAGCTAGTGTAGTTAGCTTAGGGACTACAAACCTAGTTAATCCTAATAGCGGCGAAGATGTTTTATTAGGAATAAAGAAATACATGAAGAAAGGGAAAGTAAGTGATATAGCTAAGCTACGAGGAGGTCTGGTTGAGTAATAATTGGGAAAAATTAATTGTTGCCTTAGACTCACAAGAGAAGCTTAAAAATGAAAAGGTAGTCGAAGAGCTTTCGTCTAAAGGCGTAAAATTTAAAATCGGGTCAATTGCTTTTACTAAATTTGGCCCGGACTTTATTAAGGGTTTTACTAGCCAAGGTATAGATATATTTTTGGATTTAAAGTTATATGATATACCTAATACTATGGCTCAAACCGCGTCAGTTATTACTGCATTAGGTTGCTGGGCTTTTACTGTACATTTGTATTCTGGAGGAGAAGCTTTAGCAGCAGTAGCCGGAGCAGTTGCTGATACTGCTAAGAAGCTGAATAAAAAACCACCACTTATTTTAGGGGTTACCGTGCTTACCAGCTTTAAAACCACGCGTAAGGAGATTAATAATTTGGTTAAAAGAGCAAACCACGCAGGCTTAGACGGTGTAATCGCATCAGCCCATGATGCCAAAGAGATAAAAAAATCTTTTCCTAATCTTAAAGTAATTACTCCGGGTATCCGTAATATTTCACATTTTAGCGGAGACCAAAAAAGAGTAGCTACTGCTTCTGTGGCCTTTGCTAATGGTGTTGATTATATTGTAGTTGGCAGGCCAATTATTACAAAAAACGACTATTTAAAAGCAGCTGAAGAAATTTTAGAAGGGTAAAAGAGAAAAAAATTGCTTTTTCTTAGATAGGTTATATAATTAGGATACTTTTTCTAAACCCTCTGTTTTAAAAGGAGAATAGATAGATGGATGTAAAATTAGAAAGCTTAATCGCTAAAATCAAGCAAGATGGTATAGAGGAGGCCGAGAAGGTCTCAAAAGATATCATTAAAAAAGCAAAAACCGAAGCCGAAACCATCATCAAAGAAGCTAGAGCTAAAGCTAAAACGATAGAAGAACAAGCCAGAGCTTCAGCTGCTAAACTAGAGTCCAACTCCCAAGCTGCCCTCAAACAAGCATCTCGAGACCTAATTTTAACTCTAAAGATAGAGATAATTGCTTTATTCGATAAAGTCCTAAAGCAAGAGTGTGGAGAAGCTTTAAACCCAGACTTTATGGCTGGGCTAATTACTAAAATAGTAGATAAGTGGAAGACTTCAGGGGATATAGATTGGGAAGTGTTGGTAAACAAAAGTGATAAAGAAAAAATAGAGAAATTACTTATAACTTCTTTGAAAAAAGAGGCTAAAGCAACTTTAGAGGTAAAGGTAAGTAAAGCGATAGATAAAGGGTTTCGTATTGGCATAAAAGGAGAAGACCTTCATTACGACTTCACTGACCAGAGCATTTTGGAGGCTTTAAAAGAATTCTTAAATCCCGCCCTTTCAGCAATTCTAGATGCAAGCAATGGATAAGTATTATTATTTTGTATCTCAACTTCCCTTTTTAACTTTTGGGCAAGAAAGTTATGTTGATAGGGAAAGTTTTTTAGAACAGGCTCGAAAGTGGTTGTCGGCTAAAGATTTTTCGAGTGTCTCTAGTGTTAATCTTGATGATTTTTATTCTCAAGCTGGCGACAATGAGATTTTAGTCAATTATAAAAATTTTGAAAAGGCCTTAAGAGAAGAAATTGCTTTTTTTCGTAAGAGTGAGTCCTACGTAAGGACTTCTTTTAATTTAAACTTAAATGAGGGAACGCCCTTAGAAATAGAAAAAACACTTTTACACTTGCGTTGGAAATTTATTGAATCTTTAGAAGAAGGGCATTTCTTTGATTTAGAGATTTTGATTCTTCATTTTTTAAAAATACAAGTATTAGAAAGATTATTTACTTTTGATAAGAAAAAAGGTGCAGTTATTTTCGATAAGCTATGCGAGGTAGTCGGATGAACAAAACCATAGGCAAAATTACATCAGTACAAGGAAATATGATAACTGTTTCTTTTGATGACGATATCATTCAAAACGAAGTAGGTTATGTTCTTACCGGTTCGGAGCGCTTAATGGCTGAAGTTATCAGAATAAGTGCAAATATTGCTAACATGCAAGTCTTTGAAGATACTAAAGGTATAAAAATTGGCGATAAGGTTGAATTTTCTTCTGAAATGCTTTCAGTAAAATTAGGACCTGGTCTCCTAAGCCAAGTTTATGATGGCCTACAAAATCCTCTTCCTCAGCTAGCTGAGAAGTTTGGCTTTTTCTTGCCTAGAGGTATACATCTTGAGCCTTTAGATCAAAAGAAGAAGTGGGAGTTTACTCCGCTAGTTAAAGCTAAGACCAAGGTAATTAAAGGAACCCCTTTAGGTTTTGTTATTGAAGGGATATTTAAGCACTATATTATGGTGCCTTTTAATCTAGAGGGAGAATTTGAAGTTAAAAATATTGTTAGCAAGGGTAAGTATACCATTAAGGATAAGATTGCTGAGATTAAGGGTGGAAAAACAGAGACTATAAAATTAACCATGGTCTTTGAATGGCCGATAAAGGTTCCTATAGATGCTTATAAAGAAAAATTTATTCCTCAAGAACCACTGATTACAAAGGTTCGTATTATTGATACTTTTTTCTCAGTAGCTAAAGGCGGAACTTATTGTATTCCTGGTCCTTTTGGTGCTGGTAAGACAGTTCTGCAACAACTCACTAGTCGCTATGCTGAGGTAGACATTGTAATTATAGCTGCTTGTGGTGAGAGAGCTGGGGAAGTGGTTGAGACTCTAAGAAAATTTCCAGAGTTAATTGACCCAAGAACCGGTAAGCCTTTGATCGAGAGAACAATAATTATTTGCAACACCTCTTCAATGCCAGTTGCTGCCAGAGATGCTTCAGTATATACCGGAGCAACTTTGGGTGAATATTATCGTCAGATGGGTTTGAATGTCTTACTTTTAGCTGACTCTACATCTCGTTGGGCCCAGGCTATGAGAGAAGTGTCCGGACGTCTAGAAGAGATTCCCGGAGAAGAAGCCTACCCAGCTTACTTAGAGTCTCGAATTGCTGAGTTTTATGAGCGTTCAGGATTAGTCGGTCTCAATAATGGAGAAAAAGGAAGCCTTACTATTGGCGGAACAGTAAGTCCGGCCGGAGGGAATTTTGAAGAACCAGTAACTCAGGCGACTTTAAAAGTTGTCGGAGCTTTTCACGGGTTATCCCGAGATAGAGCTAATGCTCGCTGTTTTCCTTCAATAGACCCAATTGATAGCTGGTCTCGGTATAAGGGCTTTATTGATCCGGAGGCAGTCGCGAAAGCTAAAGATATCTTAACTAATGGTAACGAGGTTCATCAAATGATGAAAGTTGTTGGTGAAGAAGGAACTTCGATAGAAGATTTTATAGTTTATTTGAAAGCTGAATTCTTAGACAGTGTATATCTGCAGCAGGATGGTTTTGATCAGGTTGATGCTGCTACTGACCTTAAACGACAAGAGTATGTTTTTAGTAAGGTATCTAGTATTCTAGATAAGGAATTTACCTTTGATAATAAAGAGAAAGCACGAAAAGTTTTCTATGAATTGAGGCATTTATTCATAGATTGGAATTATAAAGAATTTCAGGGCCAAGATTTTAAAAGTCAGGAGAAGGTAATCGAAGACTTTGTTAGTAAAAAAGGCCAAATCCAAACAGAAGAGAGTAATGAGAAAGGTTTATAGCAAGATACTTAGCATTGCCGGGAATGTTATTACCGTGAAGGCTAAGGATATTTCTTATGAGGAATTAGCCGAGGTAAAGACTTCGCGTGGCAAATCTTTAGCTCAGGTTATTAAGCTAGAGGATGATATTGTATCTTTGCAGGTTTTCTCTGGCAGCAGAGGTATTTCTACTAATGACGAGGTAAGATTCTTAGGTCATCCGATGAGAGTTGCTTTTTCAGAGAATATATTGGGGAGAATTTTTGATGGTAGTGGTCAGCCTCGGGATAAAGGACCAGCTTTAACTGATAACTTAATTGAGATAAGCGGGCCACCGGTTAATCCAGCTAAAAGAATTATTCCTGAGAGAATGATTAGAACTAATATTCCGATGATAGATGTTTTTAATTCTTTAGTAGTCTCACAGAAGTTACCAATATTTTCTGTATCTGGGGAGCCTTACAACGAACTCCTAGCCCGGATAGCTCTTCAAGCTGAAGTTGATATTATTGTTTTAGGCGGAATAGGCCTAAAATATGATCAGTATATGTTTTTTAAAGATACACTTGAGGGAGGAGGAGCGTTGAGTAAGTCAGTATTTTTTGTGCATACTGCATCTGATCCAATAGTTGAAGGATTAATGGTACCGGATTTATGTTTAGCGGTAGCTGAAAAATTTGCTCTAAGTGGAAAGGATGTGCTAGTTCTTCTTACTGACATGACTAACTTTTCTGATGCCTTAAAAGAAATATCAATAACCATGGAGAGAGTTCCTTCTAACAGAGGTTATCCCGGTGATTTATATAGCCAGCTAGCTAAGCGCTATGAGAAAGCGGTTGACTTCCAAGGAGCCGGTTCAATTACTATGCTTATGGTGACTACTATGCCCGGAGATGATGTTACTCATCCGGTTCCTGATAATACCGGTTATATTACTGAAGGACAATTTTATCTAAGAGGTGGGCGGATCGAGCCTTTTGGTTCACTAAGCCGTCTTAAACAACAGGTAAACGATAAGACTCGCAAAGATCATCGGGCAATTATGGATGGGATGATACAACTTTATGCTCAATTTAAAGAGAGCCAAGAGAAAAAGGCTATGGGTTTTCGCACGAGCAATTGGGATATGAAGTTATTAAAGTACGGCAAGCTGTTTGAATCCCAGATGATGGATTTATCAGTTAAGATTTCTCTAGAAGATGCTCTCGATAATGGTTGGAAGATTCTCAGCGAATGCTTCTTGCCTGAGGAGACTAGTTTCCGTACAGATCTAATAAAGGAATTCTGGCCTAAGAAAGCTTAGATGGCTAAAATTAAATTAACTAAAAACGAATTAAAAAAGCAGAAAGAAGATCTTAAGAGATACAGGCGCTATCTGCCAATGTTGCAACTTAAGAAAAAACAATTGCAGTTGGAGATAGTAAAAGTTTATCACGCCATTCAAAATTCCTCTTCTGAAGCCAATAATTTAAGAAGTAGCGTTTTAAAGTGGGTTGATGTATTTGCTGAAGGTGTTGCCATAAAAGAGCTTTGCAAACTAGAGAAGATAAATGTTGAAGAAGGTAGTGTTGCCGGAATAGATATACCAGTATTTTTAAATGTTGAGTTTAGCCAGAAGCCTTATGATTTTTTGCTTACCCCTTTTTGGGTTGACCAAGGCATTCAGGCAGAGAAAGAGGTGTTAACTTTAAAAGCAAAGCTGCTTATATATCACAAACAAATGAATGTTTTAAGAGAAGAGTTAAGGATTGCTACCCAAAGAGTTAATTTATTTGAGAAGGTAAAGATACCTGAGGCTGGAGAAATTATTCGAATTATACAGATACACCTGGGTGAACTGCAAACTGCTGACGTTGTAAGAGGGAAAATTGCTAAGGTCAAAATAGAAAGAAGAAAAGAGGCTTTAAGAGCATGATAGTTAAGATGAAAAAAATTACCCTACTTATTTCCAATAAGCATACCAGTAGTGCTCTAGGGCATTTACGGGGTCTAGGTCTTGTACATGTTAAGCCTATGAAGAAACCGGAGGCGGATGCTATATCAACCTGGGAAAATAGATTACAGCTTTTAGATCGAGCCTTGCACCTTCTTTGCGATTCAAAAATTCAAAGCAAAGACTTAGATAAACACCATGTTTCTTTTTATGTAAAAGAGGTTGTTATCTTCAACAGAGAGAAGCAAGAACTTGAAAGTAGACTCAGAGAGCTTCAAGATGAGCAGGTTTGGTTTAAACAGTGGGGTGATATTTCTTTGCACTCTTTAGCCGAGCTAAAAGCAGCCGGCGTATTCATAAAGCTTTATGTTGGGACAAAAAAAGATTTAAAGCAGCTGCCTAAAGATAAGCTGATTTATACCCTGGGTAAGATCAAAGGAAGATTTTATTTAGCAGCTTTTCTAAACAGTCAAGAAGAAGCCTTAAATTTAGAAGAAATAGAAATTCCTCAAGGGAATTTACATTCTTTAAAGATAAAATTAATAGACACTCAAAGAGAATTGGAAGAGACCAATAAAGAGCTAGTCAAAGCTGCTACTTATAAGAAGCAATTTATTGAGCATAGAGGAGAGATTCTGAAAAAATTGGAGTTTTATAAGGTTCGCTTTGGTGCTTCCTATCAAGAGGAGATTTGTTGTATTCAAGGATTTTGTCCTGCTGAAGCAGTTTCTAAAATCAATAAAGTTGCTAAAGCTGAAGGTTGGGCAATCCTTGATCAAGAACCGGCTGAGGATGAAGAGGTACCAACACTTATCCGTAATCCGCGATGGGTAGAAATTATAAAACCAATATTTAATTTTATGGGGACTATTCCCGGGTATAAAGAATATGATATAAGTTTTTGGTTTCTTGTTTTTTTTAGTGTGTTTTTTGCTATGTTAGTTGGCGACGCTGGTTATGGCTTATTATTTATAATAATTACATTTTTTACTCAGAGGAAATTTAAGAGTGCCCAGCAAAACATCTTCTTCTTACTCTATCTTTTAAGTGGGGCTACTGTTGTTTGGGGTGCACTTACTGGGACCTGGTTTGGTTTTGAAAAAATAGCTCAGTTACCTTTTTTAAACTTTCTAGTAATAGATAATATAAATAGCTTTGTTGGGTCTAATCAGATTTTTATGATATATTTATGTTTTTTTATTGGAGCAGTCCATTTAACCATAGCTCATGGGATAAGAGCTTTGCGCTTTATTAATTCTCGACTAGCCTTATCTCAGCTGGGCTGGATATGTATTATCTGGAGTATGTTTTTTATTGCTGGTAAGTTGGTTTTAAACAAAGCAATTCCAGCTATTACTTTACCTCTTTTTATCTTTGGTGCCAGTTTAGTTATTTTATTTTCTTATCCTAAGAAAAATATATTTAAAGGTGCTTTGCTGGCTTTAGCTGATTTACCGTTAAAGGTTATTAGTTCTTTTTCAGACGTGGTATCTTATTTAAGATTATTTGCTGTTGGTTATGCTACGGTGGCAGTAGCCATGGCTTTTAATAGTATGGCTTTGGGTTCAGGAATTAACAGTATATTCTCCGGAGTAATGGCAGCTCTGATACTTTTTCTAGGCCATGCTTTAAATATACTCTTAGCTTTAATGGCTGTGATTGTTCACGGCATACGGCTTAATATGTTAGAGTTTTCTAGCCACCTAGACATGGAGTGGTCAGGTATTAAATACGAACCGTTTAGAGAATAAAAAAGGAGGCTGTGATGATTCAAGGTTTTGGTGATATGAATTTGTCTTTAACCTTTGCTGCCATAGGCTCAGCTTTAGGTACTGGAGTTGCTGGCATGGCTGCAATTGGAGCATGGAAAAAAGCTTTTGTTCAAAATAAAGTCGCACCATTTGCTCTGATTGCTTTTGTTGGAGCTCCCTTAACTCAAACAATCTACGGCATGATTTTAAGGGGTAAGATAATCGAGGCTAATCTTCCGGCTACTCCCGAGAACTATATGTATCAGATGATAATTGGCCTAGCTGCTGGTTTGGCTATGGGCGCTTCAGCCTGGATGCAGGGTAAGGCTGGAGCAAGTGCTTCCGATGCTTTAGCTGAGACCGGCAAGGGTTTTGGCCAATATATAATGGTTTTGGGTGTTATTGAGACCGTTGCTCTGTTTGTTATGGCTTTTTGTATGATGGCTTTACCTAAAGTATAAAAAAGTGGAGATTAGGTAAAGTTGCTTGCTTTTTCTTTAAAATTTGGTATTATTTACGGTATACTTTGGGCGATTAGCTCAGCTGGTTTAGAGCGCTTCCCTTACAAGGAAGATGTCGCAGGTTCGACTCCTGCATCGCCCACCATAAAATAAGGTAAAAGGATAAAGGTAAAAGGAAAAAGTAGAAGATGGATTTAAATGCTTTAAGACACTCTTGTTCACATATTTTAGCTAGCGCGGTAAAGAAACTTTACCCTAAAGCTAAGCTAGGTATTGGTCCGGCAATTGAGAATGGTTTTTACTATGATTTTGACATCTCCGGAGGAATCAGCGAAGAAGATTTGCCGAAAATTGAAAAGCTGATGAAAGAAGAGGTAAAAGCGAACTTTTCTTTTAGCTGTCAAGAGCAAGATGCCAAGGTAGCTGTAAAGTTTTTTGAAAAACAAGGCGAAGAATACAAGGTTGAGTTAATAAAAGAATTAGGTAGCGAAAAAGTTTCAATCTATAAACATGGGCAATTTTCGGATTTGTGTAAGGGTCCTCACGTTGAATCAACCGGGAAGGTAAAACATTTTAAGCTACTCTCAGTTTCTGGTGCTTATTGGAAGGGTGAGGAAGGTAATCCGCAACTCCTACGTATATACGGAACTGCTTTTCCTACTAAGGATGAGTTATATAAACATCTGAATAATTTAAAGGAAGCAAAGAAGAGAGATCATCGCAAATTAGGTAAAGAGTTAGAGCTTTTTGATATTTATCATAATCAAGCTGGCGCTGGTCTAGTTTTTTACCTGCCTAAAGGAGCAATTTTAAAGAGGATAATTGAAGACTGGGAGATAAAAGAGCACATAAAGAGAGGATATAAAAGAGTAGAGACTCCCCATATTATGGATAAAAAGTTATGGGAGAAAAGCGGTCACTTAGAGTATTATCAAGATTATATGTATTCAGTTCAGAAGGATAATCAAGAATTTATTTTAAAACCAATGAATTGTCCGGGGCATATTCTTATTTATAAGTCCCGGTTGCGTAGTTTTAGAGACTTACCCCTGCGGTTGTTTGAATTAGGGACAGTTTATCGTTACGAGAAGAGCGGGGTATTACATGGACTATTAAGAGTAAGAGGTTTTACTCAAGATGATGCCCATATCTTTTGTACAAAGGAAGATCTTTATAGCGAAATAGAAGGAGTTTTAGAGTTTGTAAAAATGACTATGGATAAGTTTGGGTTTACTGATTTCACTGCTGAGCTAAGCACAAGGCCTAAAAAATTTATTGGTGAGGTAGAGGATTGGGATGGCTCTGAAGCCATCTTAGAGGAAGTTTTGAAGAAAAAAGGTTTTAAGTATCGAATAAATGCCGGAGACGGTGCATTTTACGGTCCGAAAATTGATATTAAGTTGCAAGATGCTATTGGCCGAGAGTGGCAGTGTGCCACTGTGCAGTTAGATTATAATATCCCTAAGCGATTTGATGTAACTTATCGGGCTTCTTCAGGGGAAAGTTTGAGGGCAATTATGATTCATCGGGTAATCTTAGGAAGTTTTGAACGTTTTATTGCTACTTTGATTGAACACTATGCCGGAAAATTTCCTCTTTGGCTTGCTCCGGTTCAAGTAAGCGTGTTAAATGTAACTTCTGATGCAAAAAATTATGCTTCTAAGATAAAGGAAGATTTAGAGAAAAAAGGATTCCGTGTGGAAGTAGATTTACGCAATGAAACCTTGCAGAAGAAGATTCGGGAAAAAGAGCTCTTGAAGATTCCTTACATGGTAATTGTTGGGAAAAAAGAAATTGAGAGTGAAGAGATTTCTCTTCGAGCTAGAGGTATGAAAAATTTAGGTAGTATGGGGGTAGATGAATTAGTGGATATTTTAAAAAAGGAGGGTGACTGTAAGTGAAATACGTGAGGGTAAATGATAGAATTTTCGCAAAAACATTACGGGTAGTTGGCCCCGAAGGGGAACAATTAGGTGTTTTTCCTCGCGAAATGGCCTTTAAGAAAGCTGATGAATTTGATTTAGACATAGTAGAGGTTGCTCCTCAAGCAGATCCCCCAGTTTGCCGGATAATTGATTACTCTAAATATAAATATGAACAAGAGAAGCGAGAAAAAGAAGTAAAGAAGCATCAAAAGCAAGTCCAACTTAAAGAGGTGAGAATTAGGCCTCGCATAGGTATTCATGATTATGAAGTTAAGCTTAATCACATAAAGGAATTTCTAGAGAAAAAACATAAGGTTAGAGTGAGAATGTGGTTTAGGGGTAGAGAAATTACTCATAAAGAGATTGGGAATAAAATAATTGATAAACTTCTTAAGGATATTGAGAAAGTTGGGAGAATAGATCGGGAACCTCACATGCTGGGTAAGACCATGGTTTTGATTTTGAGTCCGAAATAAACAACTTTTATATCTTTTAATTTCTCATATAATAAGAAGAGAGACAAAGGAGTCAGAAATGCCGAAGTTGAAAACAAGAAAATCAGTATCGAAAAGAGTAAAGATCACTAAGAAAAAGAAAGCCTTAAGGTCTAAGGCTGGTCGACGTCATATTTTAAGTGATAAGACTACAAAGAGAAAAAGAAAATTAAGACGTAAGACTAAAGTATCAGATGGCGATATGAAGGCATTGAAGAAAGCATTGCCCTATTCTATGTAAAAAGGAGACAAGAGATGAAAGTAAATAGTGCTGTAGCTTCCCGTAAGAGGAAGAAAAAAGTTTTAAAATCAGCTAAGGGGTATTGGGGAAAGCGTTCTACGAATTACCGTCGGGCCATTGAGACCCTAAGAAGGGCTTATGCTTTTGCTTATCGGCATAGACGGACAAAGAAACGAGAATTTCGTTCTCTTTGGATTACGCGCATCAATGCAGCCTTAGAGGGGATGGATCTTTCTTATAGCAAGTTTATAAATGCTTTAATTAAAAAGAAGATTATCCTTTCCCGGGACATTTTGGCAAAGATCGCTGCTGAGCACCCAGAAATATTTGCGAAAATCGTAGAAACAGTCAAGTGATGTATACAATCTCTGCCGAAGGCAGAGTGGCTCGAAGAGCCTTATTGTATCCATCATTGTTATTGATGGACAATAAAGTTTTACAGAGGAAATAAAAGGTAATATAGCATAAAAAAACTATTGTAGGTAAGAGATGAGATATATAATTATCATCGGCTGCGGCAAGACTGGGAAAAATTTAGCTCTTGGGCTATCTAAAGAGGAGAATGTCGTAGTAGTGGATAAGAGCTTAAAGAATTTAGATTCTTTGGGCGATGATTTCAACGGAAAGAAGATCTGGGCTGATGCTTTGGATATAAATACTTTTGAGAAGGCTGAAGCAAAAGGCGCCGATGCGATATATTTACTTACTGGCAATGATAATATTAATTTAGTTGTCGGCAAGGTTGTAAAGAGAAAATATGGAGTTAAGAAGGTAATCTTACAGGTAAATGATGCCATGAAGAAGAAGATATTTAAGGAGGAAGGGCTAACTATTGTTAATCGTACTTATCTAATTGCCGAGGTATTAAAAAAATGTATATTGTAATAGCCGGGGCAGGTAGGCTAGGATTAATTTTAGGCAAGAAGCTAAAAGAAGGCAAGCATCAGGTTTGTCTCATTGATAAGAGTGAGACTCTTTGCAATAAGCTAGCCGGAGAATTACAAGATATTCTAATCATTAGAGGAGATGCTACCTACCCAGATATTCTCCAACAAGCAAAGATAGAGAAGGCTAATGTTTGTGTGAGTGCTACTTCCAACGATGAGGATAACACAATTGTTTGCTATTTGGCAAAAGAGCTATTTGGCGTAAAAAGAACTGTGGCTAGAGTTAATGATCCTAAGCATATACCTCTTTATAAGTACATGGAAGTAGACAATCCAGTGGATTCTACCTCTATAATTGCTAGGGTCGTAGAGGAAGAAGCTTCCTTTACTGATGTAATGAGTCTTTTAAGCATCAAGAAGGGAAGATTATCAATTGTAAGAGTTGATATTCCTCAGGCTTCTCCAGTTGCCAATAAAGCTTTAAAAGATATTAGCCTGCCACACAATTCCGTTCTGGTTTCTATTTTAAGAGGACCGGATATAATTATTCCCTATGGCTCAACAGTAATATTACCTGGTGATGAAGTAATTGCTGCTGCTTTAATTGACGTAGAAAAAGAGTTAGTTAAAGCACTTATCGGCAAGATTTAATTAGATAGATAGGTAAAGATGCGGGTAGTAACAGGAATCATAACTGAAATTCTTTTTTGTCTTTTTATTGTTGGTTTAGGGTATTGTCTTTCTTTAATTTTTTAAAAAAGAGAAGTCTTTTTAATTTATTTTAAAAGCTATGATTATTTCCCCAGATAGAAGAGATTTTTCCACAATCCTTAATATTTTAGGGAGACTTATTCTAGGTTTAAGTCTCTTTATGATTATTCCAATCATAGTAGCCTTGATAAAGGGTGAATATTCTCCCCTTCTCGATTTTCTTATCGGGTTTGCTTTTAGCGCTGGTTTAGGGATGCTTCTCACCCTTATTTTTCCGATAAAAAAAGAAGCTAGCTGGATTCATGCTTTTTTTATAGTTAGCTTAGGTTGGATTGTTTTCTCGCTTCTTGGGGCAATACCACTTTATTTATCTACACACTTTTCATCTTTTATTGATGCTTGGTTTGAATCGATGAGTGGATTTTCAACTACCGGATTAATTCTGATTCAAGACTTGGATCATCTTTCTATCTCTCATAATATGTGGCGGCATTTAACTATGTTTATTGGTGGCCAGGGAATTATCTTAGCTAGTTTGTCTATTCTAACTAGAGCTCGTTCAGTTGCTTTAGGTTTTTATATTGGTGAAGCTCGTCAGGAGAAGATTCTACCCAATGTAATTGCTACTTCAAGATTTATCTGGAAGGTGAGTTTTGTATATTTAATTTTAGGAGTAATTACCTTTTCTACTATTCTCTATAACCAGGGATTGTCTGGTCAAAGGTCATTCTTCCATGCTCTTTGGCTTTTCTTTGCTTCTTTTGATACTGGTGGTTTTACTCCCCAGGCTCAAAACATCGCTTATTATCACTCTTTTTCTCTAGAGATAGCTACTGTCGTTTTTATGATTCTCGGTGCGATAAACTTTAATCTTCATTTTTGGCTATGGAATAAGAGCAAAAAAGAGATTTTCAGGAATTTCGAGATAAGAACATTCTTTTTTTCAATCTGTTCCCTAAGCCTTATTCTTTATTTTTCTCTTATCAAAATGGGGCCGGCTATGTTTCGTAAAGGTTTTTATCAACTAATTTCTGCTCATAGCGGTTGTGGATTTACTAATTTAGCTAGTGGAGAGCTGAATCATTTTCCAGCTTTAGGGTTGTTGGCAATAATCTTTGCCATGATGATTGGCGGAGGTATTTGTTCTACTACTGGTGGAATAAAGCTGATGAGAGTGGGTATTGTTTTTAAGTCATTCTTTATGGAGATTAAGCGTTGGATGATGCCTTTTAGGGCTGTTTATAAAGATAGATTTCATCATTTGCAGAGCTTAGTTCTTTCAGACAAGAGGATAAAAGAGGCTTATTTATTTTTCTTTATTTTTATTTTTACCTATGCTGCCGGAGCAATTATAGCTATGGGTTTTGGTTATCCAGCATCAGAGGCTTTGTTTGAGTCTGTCTCAGCCACCGCTAATGTTGGGTTATCAGTAGGAATAACTTCTCCAGCAATGCCTCTAGTTTTAAAATTGGTCTACATCTTTCAGATGTGGGCTGGTAGGTTAGAATTTATCGCAATTTTTGTCTCGTTAGGTTTTATTTTGTCGTTATTTAGGAGATAGCTGTGAAGTTAAAATTAAAACTTTTTATTTTTTGCTTAGTATTTATAGCACTAGTTACTTCCTTTGCCTATGCCAAAGCCTCTGCTTTAGAGGCCATATTAGCTTTTCCTGATATATTTGACCAAAGAGAAGTCCAGATAGAAGGAGAGGCAATCGGTGAGCCTTTAAACGATGCTCAAGGTATATGGTTTAATATATCAACAGAGTCTCAGCAGATAGGAGTTTTTTCTTCTGATAAAAGTATTATTGAGCGAATAACTTATTGGGGAAGCTATCAGGAAACTGGAGATCAGGTAAGAGTAAAAGGAATTTTTTACAAAGAGTGTCCAGATCATCAGATAAGTGATGTGCATTTGGAGAGCTTAGAAATTATCCGGGAAGGATATATAAATGAATATTCAATTTCTTCTCAAAAGCAACAATTAGCTAAGATACTCTCGATAATATGTTTGATAATAGCATTCATTTACCTTATAAAATTAAAATATGGAAAACGAGATTAAGCGTCTAGAAGAAGAATTTCAAAGAGATTTTCAGGAGGTCAACTCTCCCAAGGAGTTAGAAGCTCTAAAAATTAAATATCTAGGTAGAAAATCTACTTTTACCCAGCTTTTTTCTCGGATTCCTACTCTACCTTCAAAAGAAAGAGGTGCTTGGGGCAAAAGGTTAAACGCTTTTAAAGGAAAGATAACGTCTTCATTAGAGAGCGAGAAGGCTCAGGTAGCGAGTAAGGAGGAAAGCATTGACTTAACTCCACCTTCAGTTTTTCCAGAATCTGGCTCGCGCCATATTTTAAGTACAGTCGGTGAAAAAATTTGTTCTATATTTGAAAAGTTAGGATTTGTTACAGTTGAAGGCAAAGAGATTGAAGAGGAGTGGTACAACTTTGAAGCTTTGAACATTCCTTTAGAGCACCCTTCTCGGGAAGCCTTTGATACTTTTTATCTAGATCTCCCTGAAAAAAATAAGGGTAAGTATCTCTTAAGAAGTCATACTTCACCTTCTCAGATAAGAGTTATGCAGGGAGCAAAGCCTCCTTTAGCAGTAATCTCACCGGGTAGAGTTTATCGGCCTGATGAGGTAGATGCTACCCATTCATTTATGTTTCATCAGATAGAGGGTTTTGTGGTAGATGAGGATATAAACTTTGCTCATCTTAAAGGAGTTCTGCTTCATTTCGCCCGTGAGTTTTTCTCAGACAAAGTAGAGCTTCGGCTTAGGCCTCATTTTTTTCCCTTTACTGAACCATCGGCTGAAGTGGATATATCTTGTTTTATTTGTAAAACAGGGGGGAAGAAATTAGGCGAAGGCCAGAAGTGTAGTGTTTGCAAGGGTAAAGGATGGCTTGAAATTCTAGGCTGCGGAATGATTCATCCTAAGGTGTTAAAAGCCTGTGGAATAGATTCTAAAAAGTATAAGGGATTTGCTTTTGGAATGGGTGTGGAAAGAATAGCGATGCTTAAGTATGGTATTAATGATATTCGTTTTTTTTACGAGAATGACGCGAGATTTTTGGAACAATTTTCTCTGTAAGATAAGAATAAATTATGAGATTTAGTTTAAATTTTATTCAGGAATTTTTAAAGGTAGATATTCAGCCTCAAGAGTTGGCCTCTCTTCTTACTATGGCCGGCATGGAAGTTGAGGGCTTAGAAAAAGAAGGCTCGGATTGGATTTTTGACATCGAGGTTACTACTAATAGGTATGATTGGCTTTCAATATTGGGGATATCTAGAGAGATAGCCGCTATCTTAGGCAAAAAGTTAAAGATTAACTACCCCAGATTAATTACAAAGCCTTCTCTTGCAACGAGAGATGTCATAATTGAGGAAAAGGGAGATTGTTCTTATTACATTGGTAGGCGAATAGAGGGGATAAAGGTATCTGCGTCTAAACCATGGCTGCAAAAACGAATTTTAAATTGCGGACTTACTTTAGTTAATGATGTTGTAGATATTACTAATTACTCAATGCTTAAATGGGGTAACCCCTTACATGCTTTTGATGCTGATAAGCTAGAAGGCAATATCTATATTCGTAGAGCAAAGAAAAATGAGTCATTGGTGGGGATTGATGGTAAAGAAAGAATTCTTGGTAAGGAGAATTTAGTAATTGCTGACAGCAAGAAAGTAATTGCTTTAGCCGGAATCATCGGCGGCAAGAACACAGAAGTAACTGAGGTTACCGAAAATATCTTTCTTGAGGCAGCAGTATTTTCCCCTTTAACTGTAAGGCGTTCCCGAAGGGCTGCTGGTTTAGATACCGAGTCTTCCTATCGCTTTGAAAGAATGGTTTCGCCTTACTTATTGAAGTATGCTTCTTGTGAAGCTGCTAAATTGATAATTGATCTAAGTGGAGGAAAAAATAAAGGGTATAAGGTTGCCGGTAAAGAACCGCAACTGTTAAAAAATAATATAACAATAAGTATTGATTCATTGGGCGCTTACTTGGGTATTGCGCCTCTTAAACCTAAGGTTAATAAGATTCTCCAAAGCCTTGATTTTAAAGTAAAGAGTTTGTCTAAAGACAGAATAATAGTTTCTTCCCCAGAATCTCGTTTCGACATCAAAAGCGAGGTTGATGTTTACGAAGAATTTTCTCGCATCTACGGATATGATAAGATACCAGCTCAGATTCCGTTTTTAAAGAGGAGTCTGATTACCCCCGACCAAGCTGGTTGTTACCATTTTAAAAGGGAATTAGCAAATCTTGTGGCTTTACTGGGATTTAAAGAAATAATTACCTATAGTTTAGAGGGTAAACAACAATTAAAGATAGACCTGCCCGTCGACTTGTCCTCTGAAGCCTTGGCGAAGGAGGAAGCTTCAGCGAAGGCGGAAGACAAGGGCGTTATAGAGCTTATTAATCCTTTGCGTAGTCAAGAGAATAGCCTACGGAGTAATTTACTTTTTGGAATGGTTAAAAGTCTTAGACATAATCTTAACCGTGCCCGAGGTGGTTTGCGTCTATTTGAGATAGCTGATATCTATTCTAAAACCAGTAAGGGTTTTAAAGAGACGCCTACCTTAGCCTTGGCTATTAGTGGTAAAGAGGAAGATTTCTTTTTCTTAAAAGGGGCTGTAGAGAAAATTGTGAATTTTCTTAATATAAGTAACTGTGAATTTAAAGAGAGTTCCTTAAGTAATTTTACCAACGCTTTGAAAATTAATATTGGTAGTTGCAATGTGGGATTTTTAGGCAAGTTAGATCAACAACAAAATAAGAATCTCGATTTAAACGAAGATTTGTTTTTTGCTCAGTTAGACTTAGCAACTTGTGTTAAAAATAGGGGGCAGAAGAAATATCAACCTTTTAGTTCTTACCCGGTTATATGGAGAGATATAAGCATTTCTTTAAAGAAAACTATAAAATTTAAAAAAATCGAAGAAGTCATTAAAGCTAAAGGAAATTATTTGGCTGGTTTAGCTATTGTCGATGTCTACAAGGGAAAAGATATCCCTTTAGAACACAAGGCTTTTACCTTGAGAGTTTTTTACCAATCGACCAAAAAAACCTTAACTTCTAGCGAGGTTGATTCTTTTCATGGGCAAATAAGACAGAGTTTAAGTCAACAAGAAGGCTTAAGCTTACGCTAAATATTTTTAAGTTTTTTGAAAACGTTTTTGTATCGAGAGAGTGTTTGCCTTGAAAGGGCAAAGGGGCAGTGTTATAATAGATATAAAGATGACCCTGCCTATCACGATAGCAGGTGAGAACGCTACAGCCAACGCCTTTAAAAGGGAGCTAATATTTTTTGCCGTTTAGGTGGTAAAGATGAGGTACCCACTTGTAGTTTAAGGGACTGATAGCGATTACTTGTAACGGATAAATGGTGGGGTTTTTTTATTTGTCTTTTATTTGGCTTATGGTAAAGTAGTTAATATGATTAAGGAAATTGCATCACCTAAATTAAAGAATCCAATTTTTATTGCTGCTTGGCCAGGAATGGGGGAAGTGGCTTATCGGGCTGCTCTTTTTTTAAAAGAGGTTTTAGGGTTTAAGGTTTTTGCCAAGCTTCAGGCTTCACAATTCTTTAAACCAGCAGCAGTATCCGTAGAGAAGGGAATTCTTAATATTCCTGAGATGCCGGCCGGATTTTTTTACTACTATAAGGGTAAAAAATCACCGGATATAATTCTTTTTTTAGGTGAGGTTCAGCCGCCATTAGAATATGCTCAAGACCTATCTTTAATGATCGTTAATTTTATAAAGAAGTATAAAGTAAGTCAAATGTTTACCTTTGCTGCGAAACCTGAATCTATCGACCACAAGAGTAAGCCTAAGGTATGGATTGCCGCAACCCATAAGGATGTCTTAGAATCTTTAGAGAAGTTTAATCTAAAAATTCTAAAAGAAGGTCAAGTAAGTGGCCTTAATGGAATTATCTTAGGTGTAGGAAAGAAGAAGTCTATAAAAGGAGCGTGCTTGTTAGGAGAGATTCCTTTTTATACTGTTCAAATTGAAAATCCTAAGGCAACCGGAAGCATTCTGTCAGTAATCGGTAAATATCTTGGAGTAGATTTGGATCTTTCTTCAATAGTTTCTCGAAGTAAGTTTATTGAAGATGAGATAGATAAACTGATAACTTATCTAAAGGGAGAAGCTCCTGCTCAGGGACATAGCCCTTTAAGTGAAGATGATATTGATAAGATTAAAAAAGATTTAGCTGCCTATACAAAGCTACCCCAGTCAGCTCTTAAAGAAATAGAAAAGCTTTTCAAAGATGCTGGGAAAGACATAACTTTAGCCAATAAGTTAAAGGGTGAGCTTGACCGCTGGAATGTCTATAAGGAATATGAAGACAAATTTCTGGACTTATTTAAGAAAAAAGGTAAAGAAAGACATTAGAAATGCACCTTTTTCCTCCCGTAATAAGTAAAATACCACAAAAAAGGAAGTTAACGGATGAAGGGTCTATCAGTAAGTAAATTACGAGAGCTAGATGATATGGCTAAAGAAATCGGCTTGGAGGAAAGAATACTTATTGAGAATGCTTCAAGTAATCTCTTTAAGGTGGTTGATCGGCTAAAATTAGGTAAAAAAGTGGCTATTATAGCAGGCCGAGGAAATAACGGTGCTGATGTTTTAAGTTGTGCTCGGAAATTCTTTTCTTCAGGCTATAATCTAGTAGTGGTTATCGTATCAGAAAAAGAATTAGGCCCGCAAGCTTCTTTTCAAAGAGAAGTTCTTGAAAGAATAGGTTGCCCAATATTTTCATTGAATAGTGGGAATACTTCTGAGTTTAAAAAACTACTTGAAGATAGAGATTTTATCCTTGAGGGAATTTTGGGAATTGGGGCAAAGGGTGAGCTTAACCATTATTTAAAACAGGCTATTAGTTTTGTGAATGAAAGTGGTAAGAAAATAGTATCTTGCGATATACCCTCAGGACTGTCTCCGGATCAGGGGGTAGCTTTAGGCCAAGCAATTAATGCTGACTATACGATAAGTTTTATTGCTCCTAAGTTAGGGTTTTATCTAAACCAGGGCCCGAGTCTTTGTGGCCAGATATCTATAGTTGATATTGGAATATCTCGAAGTATTTTGGAGGAATTAATAAAGAATAAAAAACAAAGGGATCAATGAGGATAAGTTGGTTAGGTCATGCTTGTTTTTTATTAGAAACTAATCAAGGGACTAGATTAATCACTGATCCCTATGAGCCTGGAGGGTATGGAGGAGCAGTAGGATATTCTCCTATTAATCTTGAAGCTGATATCGTTACTGTTTCGCACCAACATGCTGATCACAATAATATTCAGGACTTTAAAAATTCTCTAATTGTCAGTGAAGAAGGAAAAACCTTAGTAAAGAACATAGAGATCAAAGGTACATTGTCATACCACGATAAAGATAAGGGCCAGTCGCGAGGTGAGAATATAATTTTCACTATTTGGGCTGATGGTTTAAAGGTTGTTCACTTTGGCGATTTAGGAGAAAAAGATATTGATTTAGCTTCTTTTAGCGATATTGACATTGCTATAGTTCCAGTGGGAGGAACCTTTACTATTGATGCAGTTGAGGCCAGTCAATTAATAAGAGAAATTAGCCCTAAAATTACTATTCCGATGCACTATAAAACTCCTAAATTGGGGTTTGATATTGACGGTGTTGATAAGTTCTTGAAAGCCAATCCTGATTATGAAAAGAAAGATTTTTTAGAAGTCAACCGAGATAATATAAAGCTATTTAAAAAAATAGTCGTTTTAAAGTATCAACGTTAATAAAAATGTATGAAGAAAGATTATACCGCAATAAAATACTTTCCAAATTCAAGATAGAGGTTTCTTTTAAAGAAAGTGATCTTTTAATCTGCAGTGATAAGGAAATTGTCAAAGAAAAAGTCCAAGGTGTTTTAATAAAATACTATGAGCAGGTAGAAAAGTATATAATGGAAAATCCTCTTTTTTTAACATCTCTTTCTCCCTTGAAGATTGATCAGGTAGCACCAGCGATTATAAAAGAGATGCTAGAGGCTTCCCAAGCCACTGGTATTGGACCTTTCGCTAGTGTTGCCGGAGCAGTTGCTCAATATGTAGGAGAGGAGCTCTTAGACTATTGCCAGGAAATTATTGTAGAAAATGGCGGGGATATTTTTTTGAAAATTAATCAAGATAAAATCATTGGGGTTTATTTAGGTCAAGAATTTAAAGTAAATAATCTTAATTTAAAAATAAAGAAGAGGGGCCAAGCTTTTGGGGTTGCCTCGTCATCTTCTTCTTTAGGCCATAGCCTTAATTTTGGCAAAGCTGATTTAGTTAGTGTAGTTGCCAAGAATGTAATTATTGCCGACGGTTTTGCTACTGCTATATCGAATAGGATAAAAAAAATAGAAGACGTAGATAAAATTTTAACTGAAGCTAAAGATAAATTTCCAATTCAAGGATTATTAATTGCTTTTGGCGAAAAGATTTTCTTGTGGGGAGATTTAGAAGTTGCTAATTAATTTTAACGCAAAAATAGTGGTGCGAGGGAGGGGACTTGAACCCCTACGGTATCTCTACCGTTAGCCCCTCAAGCTAGTGCGTCTGCCAATTCCGCCACCCTCGCGACATTTTAAGAACTTCTTTTATCGAATATATACTTACTTTCTGGAAATTTTTTGGCTAGGCTTTTCATCTCTGCCCCTAATGAATTTACTTGAGCAGTATGGGTAAAATCTTGTTTTAGGTTGGAAATTATTCCAAGAGAAATAGTTGGAAAATGAAATTTATGAATTTGGTTGTCACGCCCCTTTGTTTCGATATAGCCTTTTAATCTATCTTTTTCCTTAAAAAAGGTTGGTGCGATGTTGTCAAAGTCGGTTACTATTTTCTTAGCTATAGCTTCTGCTTTATTAGGGGTTGTTATAATAACAAAGTCGTCTCCACCGATGTGGCCCACAAAATCCTTAGTTGTCCCTTTTTTTTGAATAGAGTCAATAAGAATTCGAGCAGTTTCTTTGATTACATTATCTCCTTCTTCAAATCCATAGTAGTCATTGAGAGCTTTAAAATTATCAATATCAACATAGAGTGCAGCAAATTTTTCTTTATCTTGTATTTTTTCCATTAATTCTTTATTTATTGAAACATTTCCCGGTAGTCGAGTTAAAGGACTTGCATCTAAATTTGCTGAGGAACGCCTTATAAGCATTCTTATTCGAGCGATTAGTTCTTGAGGGTCAAATGGTTTTAGCATATAATCGTCAGCGCCAGCTTCAAGACCGTCTACTTTATCTTCTACTTCGCCTTTACCAGTAAGCATAAGAATAGGGATATTCGAGAATAGAGGGTCTTTTCTTACTATCTTACAGATCTGAGGACCTTCTAGATCAGGCAGAACATAATCTAGGACTAGACAGTTAGGGTTACTAGCTTTTAGTTTTTTTAGAGCTTCATTACCAGAAGAAGCTTTTATCAGGTCAAACTCATCTTGTAAAGTAGCTTCGAGAAGATCCAAGATATCAGGATTGTCATCAACAATTAATATTTTTAATTTATACATTTTAAGCTATCCTTAGGGTAAATGAAAAAGTAGTACCTTCTCCTAGCTTTGACTCTACCCATATTTTTTCCTTATGCGTATCAATAATTCTTTTTACCAAAGAAAGACCTAAACCGCTGCCTTCTATTTGAGTAATTGCAGAATTAGAGGCTCTGAAGAATTCTTGAAATACTTTGCCTAAATCTTCTTCTTTCATTCCATAACCGGTATCAGACACAGAGATAATAACTTGTTTGTCTTTTTGGATACAGCTAAGGGTTATCTTCCCTCCCGAAGGAGTAAACTTTATAGCATTATTCAGGAGATTAATCAACACTCTTTCAATAAGATTTTTATCTAGGTATGCATTTAAACTTTTGGAAAGTTCGAAAGATAATCCGATTTTTTTGGCTTGAGCCTGAGGAGTCAAGAAATCTGCCACGTCTCTGATTAATTTCGTAATTTCAAAGGGTGCAATTTTTACTTCCATTTTTCCGGATTCTATGCGAGAAATATCTAAAAGAGTGTTTACAATAACCATAAGCTTATTTACATTTCCGTCTATTTTCAGTAATCTTTTTTTAGCCTCTTCAGGTAATTTGCCAAATTTTTCACCAACTAAAAGGGAAGAGAACCCTTTTACTGAAGTAAGTGGAGTTCTTAGCTCATGAGAGACACTAGAAATAAAGTTAGACTTAGTCTTACTTATAACCTCAATTGCCCTTAAGCTTTTAACAAGTTCATTGGTTCGCTCCTTAATCCTTTTTTCTAAATTGTCCTTAGTGTGGTAGAGGTCTTCAAATAATTGGATATTATTAAGACACTGGCTAAGATACATACAGACGATTAAAAATGCTTCCTCTTCCGATTTTTTAATCTCAGCGTGGAGGTTGAGATCAGAAACTATAAATACAGCATATACGAATTCTCTTGCTTTTATTGGTGCGATAAGAATGTCTTTAGTCCCTGCAGCCGGAAAGAGGTCTTTATAAATTTCAGAGTTTGAGCGTAAAATCTGCACATCTTTTAATAGTTCTTTTTTATGTTTAAAGACCCCTCTAAATAACTCAGCATCGGGAGCATCAAAGCCAATATTAACCTTTTCCTTGTCATCATGAAGGTCGATTATCAGTCCTTTTTTAAATCCCAAGGCGTTTATTATTTCTTTATTTATTGAGGAGAATATTGTTTCTTTGTCTAAAGTATGGATAGACGAAAGGAGTAAATTCTTTATTAAGGTTAGCTTAGTGAGCTCACTATCTATTTCTTGCTGAGATAATTTTAATTCCATATCGCTTTTTATAATTAGCTTTGCCTGTTGGTCTAAGTTCTGGATAGTTTTATTTGCTCGACTGAGGTCTCGTTTTAAATTGTAGGCACTTTGTAGCTTACCGATGATATAGAATATAAGAAAAACTATAACACCGAAGAATATAAATATTAGAGTTACTAGAGGGTCAAGAGATACTATTTTTTTAAACATACTATTCCCACGTAGTTATAAGGAGATTTCCGGTTTCGATATCAATATCTCCTTTTTCTTTATCTGAAAAGAAAGAGTAATCAGCGTATAACCCGATTACTTTTGATTTATCTCCCAGGTTTTTTTTTATCGCTGCTATTTCCCTTTTGGCCCCTTCGCCTAAGTTTTTTTTTCTTGTTAAAGAGTTTATAATAAAAGTTAGCGCTTGTCCATTGTTTCTTAACGGGGCCAGTCTGTCCTTTAGAGTTCTTATAAAAAGAGAGGAATCAAGGAACATGATATGGCCATATTCTTTTTCTTTTACTTCCCCGACACACATTAAGGAACCGTCTTCTAGACAATCAATAATATTAATTAGTCTCAAAGATCCGTTTGTGATTATTCCTAGGGGGTAAAAAGAAAAAAGATGGTTTTTTACAAAAGTCTTAAACTTTTCTTGAAGATAATGTTTGTAGATATTGATCGCTGGCTGATTATCTATTTCCATGATGATGCTCCTGTCAGTCGTAGTCTTAGTGATAGTAAAAGGTTTCCCCAAAGGCACATATCCCCCTAACCTTAATGAATGTATCTTAAGTCCTTTTAGGGCAAGACTTATTAATCCATTGCCAAGCTCATTATTTACAATTTGAGAAGTGTAAGAGGAATATTGCTTTGTAAAGCCAGCACCGAGAAGATCAAAGAATTTTCCCATAGATATCTTTACTCCCCTAATATAGGTAGTTGGGTTAACTTGAGGAGAGACAAAAGAGAAGAAAAAGAAGTCTCTTCTTTTTAATTTTTTAAATGAGGAGATTAAAAACGATTCGATTTCTTGAAAAGAACTAGCTTTAGAAAATAGTTCATGAAGTTCCATTCCGTCTTTGTTTATGCAACAAACCACAACACCCTTAGAAATAACTTTACCCTCAAAGATTAAAAATGGTGATTGTAGACCTAAGATTTTTTTGGGTTTTAGGGTAAGGCTTATTGTTTTTAAGAGATTTTTAGGGTTATAGTCTGGGGTAAACAGAATGATAAGATAATCTATCTTTTTGGGAAAGACTAATTTTATCTTTAAAGAGATTTCTTTGATTGCTTCTACTTGCTCTCTTTCGCTAAAAGCTATAGCAAAGGTTTCTTTATTCATTGTGTTGTTTTTAACTTACCATAAACACAGCTAAAAATCAATATATTTGGCTTTTTTTGCCTGTTAACAAAGGTTTCCTTGACAAATTTTGGCGCATATGCTATATACTACTTACACTTAAAAATGGAAATATCTGGAAGTCAGACTTTTATAGATTTAATTTTTTTAATTCTTTGTCTGAGAGTTGTTTACATCGCAATTTCTCGAGGGATTGTCAGTGAAAGTTTTAAGCTGGTTGGACTTCTCTTAGGGTCTTTTTTTGCTTTTCATTATTACTCTTTCCTAGCGGATAAGATAAGTGATAAAATACCTTTTTTGAGTAGAGAATACTTTCTACTTTTTTCTTTTCTCTTAATTCTCTTAGGAATAAGGTTAATTTTTACTCTTTCCAGGTTGGCAGTGACCTTCTTTTTTAAAAAAGAAGGAGTATGCTTTAAAAATTGGGTTGGGTTGTTTTTTTTAGGGGCTTTGAGAGTTTCTCTTATAGGGAGTATAGTCTTTTTTTCATTGTACTTATCTCCCCTTGACTCAACGCGTTTTTGCCATAGTATATCTTATAGTATATTTAAGAATGTTGGGCCTAAGATCTACTTGATAGCCTTTAAAGTTTACGATAAGATTAGTCCCAAGATACTAGTGAATAAGGAGGTAGCAGAGTATTATGAAGCTGAAAAACCTTTACCAGGAAATAGTAAAAAAAGGTATTGATGCTGATATTCGGAGTCGTAAAGAAATTGAAGCGATTCTTGAAAAAAATAAGAAAAAATTAGGTGAATTAAATAAGAAGGACAAAGAGCTGTTTGATCAAGACTCACTATCTAATCCTTTTGCCGATACTCGTATTCTTGTTGGTGATTCGGAGAGCAATATAAAGTCTATGATTGTCGGCGTAGACGTTGAGGGCGGAGAGTTGGTCCTTGTTGATAAATTAAAAGAGAAGGGCAAGAAAATAGATTTAGTAGTGGCTCATCATCCCCAAGGACGAGCTTACGCTAATTTCTATGACGTGATGGATTTGCAAATCGATGTTTTTGCTAAAGAAGGGATAGCTTTAGGGGTTTGCGAGAAGCTTCTTGAGGAGAGAAAATCTCAAGTTGCTAGACGAGTAAGCTCAGCTAATCATTCTCGAAGTGTTGATATAGCTCGCCTACTTGATATAAATTTTATCTGCGCCCACACGCCTTGTGATAATCTTGCCTATCAATTTTTGCGAAAAGTAGTAGATAAAAACAAACCTACAACATTAGGTGAGATAATTGATTTCCTTCAAGATATTCCTGAATATTTCGATGCTGCAAAGAATAATAATCCTCCTCGGATAGTAGTAGGGAATAAAAGCTCTCGATGTAAGAATATTCATCTTGAGTTTACCGGAGGAACAGAAGGACCAAAGGGTATTTACAAAGAACTTGCTGCTAAAGGAGTCGATACCATAATTGCCATGCATCAATCTGAAGAGCACTTTAAGAAGTGCAAAGAATCTAAGATAAACGTAATTTTCGCCTCACATATTGCTTCTGATAGTTTGGGCATTAACGTTATGCTTGATTATCTCGAGGGTAAAGAAAAGCTCAAAATTTATGAATTCTCAGGATTCCGAAGGTTCAAGAGGAAGAAATAATTAATCACTTAATCAATTAACAAAACAGTAAAATTAATTAGCTGGTCTGGCTATGATCCCTCAACAATTTATAGAAGAAGTTCAATCTCGGACAGATATCACAGAATTAATTTCTAGCTATATATCCTTGAAAAAAATCGGCAGAAATTTTAAAGCTATTTGTCCGTTCCATGGCGAAAAAACCCCTTCTTTTATTGTAAGTCCACAAAAACAAATTTTTCATTGTTTTGGGTGTGGCGAAGGTGGAGGGGTTTTCCAGTTCTTAACTCTTATTGAGAAGGTAACTTTTCCTGAAGCTGTAGAGATGCTGGCTAAGACCTTGGGCATGGTTATGCCATACCAGAAGAGCAAGAGTGCGCAAACCAAGAATTTTCTCTATGAAGCTACTAGCAAAGCCACTTCTTTTTTCCATAATATTCTAAACAACAGCCAAGAATGCCAGATTGTTCGTACTTATCTGGAAAAGAGGGGGATTGGTCCGGAGACGATTAAAAAATTTCAACTTGGATTTGCCCCGGGTCATAATTCTCTTATCCAATATATGCGTAAATCCGGTTTCACCTTGGAAGTTTTGGAAAAAGCATCTTTGGTTACATCAAGCCAAGGAAGTTTTCGTGATTTATTTATAAACAGAATTACTTTTCCAATTTTTGATATTCGAGCCCGTGTGGTTGGATTTGGAGCCAGGACTTGGAAAGATATACCTAACTCTCCCAAGTATATTAATTCTTTAGAAAATGTTCTTTATAGTAAGAGGGAGCATCTCTACGGTCTTAATCTTTCTAAAGAGGGAATAATTAAAGAGGATAGCGTGGTCGTAACTGAAGGCTATCTAGATATGATTACGCCTTTTATGAGGGGGGTAAAAAATATTGTTGCTTCTTTAGGCACAGCGTTAACTTCTGAGCAAATTCGTTTAATAAAAAGGTATGCTTCCTGTGTGGTTTTAGTCTATGATTCCGATAAGGCGGGAGAAACTGCTGCAACTCGATCAATAGATCTCCTCCTTGAGAATGACTTGAAAGTTAAAGTTGTTCATTTACCTAAAGGTTATGATCCTGATTCATTAGTTTGCAAGCACGGCAAAGAAGCTTTTTCAAAGCTACTTGACGAGAAGCTTGATTTTTTTGACTATAAATTAGATAGTTTAAAGAGAGCCTATGATATTGATTCCATAGAGGGCAAAACAAAGATTGCCAAAGAGATGCTGATTACTTTAAATAAGTTAAACAGCGAGATCCAGAAGTACGAGTATATCAGAAAACTTGCTAATAATTTAGGTCTTAAGGAAGAGATTGTAATTGCAGAGTTTCGCAATATATTATCAAAAACTAATAAAAGCTATGACAGAAGTAGAGCCTCTTCAGTAGTGCCGGCTAGCTCAAGAATAAATAATGAACTTGTACCAATAACAGAGAGAGTGGTAATTAAGGGTATGCTTACTAGTTCTAAAGCATTTGTGTTAGCAAAAAAGAAGTTAAAGAAAGAGTATTTTAGTTCGCATTTATCACAAAAGACCGTTTCCTTTCTTTTTAATAATTATTCTGCCGAAGGAAATGGTTCTATGCAGAAGTTATTAGGAGTAATAGAGGATAAAGAAATTAGTGGTTTTGTTTCTAAAATTATGATCGACGAAAATATACTATTGAATAATCAGGAATTTAAAAGTAGTCTTACTAAGTTGTGCATCGGCGGCGTGAAACAATTAAAAAAAAGATTGCGTGAGGAGATAAAAGAAGCCGAAGTTAATGGTGATGAAGAAAGAAAAATAGAGCTAATGAATAAGCATAAAAAAATTAATAGTGAGGTAAGGAATGGTTAAGAAAAAACTTTTAGAAAGAAGTATTAAACAATTAATTGAGTTGGGGAAGAAAAAAGGTTATCTTACCTATGATGAAATAAACCATTTCCTTTCCGAGGAGATAATAAATGCCAAGTCTCTAGACACTATTTTTGAACAATTAGATAGTAAGGATATAAGTGTTTTGGAGACTAAAGAGGTTTCGGAGTGGGAGAAGGAAAAGAAAAAACAGGTTACTTCTACTACACAACCTATAGATGACCCGGTTAAGATGTATTTGAAGCAGATGGGTCAAATCCCCTTGCTTACTCGCGATGAAGAAATAAGATTAGCGAAGAAGATTGAAGATGCTGAAGAGGTTTTGCGTGATGAGGTATTTTCTACGGGTATAGCCCGAGATACTTTTATCAACATATCTAAACAATTGATAAAGGAGCAGCTTAATCCTGACGATTTTGTTAAGGGTGAGATTAAGAACAAAGAGAAAGAGGTCAAAAGAATAAAAGGCCTTTACGGAAAACTATCAAGAATTAAAAAAATTGTAAGTCAAAGAGAAGTTTTGAAGCAATTTAACTTTACTATTGGGATCATTGAAAAAATTATTATTAAGACCCGAGAATTTGTTAGAGAATCTGAGAAGTTAAGAAGAAGTATTGAAAAAATAAGAGGTAAAGGAAAAAATAAAGCTACCGAAAAAAGGTGCCTAGTAAGAGAGAGAAATAAAATAATAAGAAAATTAGGTTTTGGAGAAGAAGGAGTAAAAGATAAAATGCGGACTATTCTCAACAAGACTTCTTTATATAATTATGCTAAGAGCACGCTTGTTGAGGCAAACTTGCGATTAGTAGTGAGTATAGCCAAAAAATATGTAAACAGAGGTCTTTCTTTTCTCGATTTAATCCAAGAAGGCAATATTGGTCTTATTAAGGCAGTAGAGAAGTTTGAGTATAAGCGAGGATATAAATTTTCCACTTATGCGACCTGGTGGATAAGACAAGCAATAACTCGAGCTATTGCTGATCAGGCTCGGACAATTAGAATTCCTGTACATATGACTGAAACTATTAATAAGATAATTCGAATTTCGCGGCTTTTCATCCAAGAAAAAGGAAAAGAGCCTACCCCTGAAGAGCTAGCAAAAGAGTTAAGGCTCCCGGTTACTAAGATAAAAGATATTGTTAAGGTGTCTCAGCAGCCAATATCTATACATACCCCTATCGGTGAAGATGGCGATACTTCTTTCGGTGATTTTATTGAGGATAAAAAGGCCGTATCGCCGGCGAATGCTACTGTATTTTCTATGCTCAAAGAAGAGCTGGAACAGGCTATGGATAGCTTAACTGACCGTGAAAGAAATATCCTTACTTTAAGGTTTGGCCTTGAAGATGGTAGCCCAAAAACCCTAGAGGAAGTGGGAACTATTTTTAAAGTTACTCGTGAACGGATACGGCAGATTGAAGCCAAGGCATTAAAGAAATTAAGACGTCCCAGCCGTTCGCGTCGGCTCCAAACATTTTTAGAACTTACTCTCTTTAGAGGCAAGTTACGTTCTTCTTAAAAAAGGAGAAATAATGAAAAAAAATAAGGCAAATGTAAAGTATGTAGCTAATCTAGCTAGGATAAAGATAACTTCTCAGCAGGAGAGCTCTTTAGAAGAGCAGCTTTCTAAGATTATTGGCTACATTGATAAATTGAAAGAATTAAACGTAGAAGGGGTTGAGCCTTCAAGAGGGGCACACATTACTCGAGATGTTTTTCGTGAGGATAAAGTTATCTCATCTGATTGTCAGGAAGAGATTTTAAAAAATTCTCCATCTCGGGAAGGTGATTACTTTAAGGTTCCCAAGGTTATTGAATAATTATTAAAGTAATGGAAAATTTAATTAATATTAATGCAAGTCAGATAGCAGGAAAACTCACGGCCCAAGAATTAAACAAAGAAGAGGTTTTTTCTTTCTTTAATGATAGGATAAAAAAAGTTGACCCTTTCCTAGGTAGCTTTGTGGAAAGCTATGATCAACCAGTTAGCGGAGAAGGTAAATCTTTTCTTTCTGGGTTACCAATTGCCCTAAAGGATAATATTTGTATAAGGGGAAAGAAGATTACCTGTGCCTCTAAAATTTTAGCCAAACATATAGCAGTCTATGATGCTGGAGTAGTAGGAAGATTAAAGCGTGCTGGATTAGGTATCATCGGAACTACAAATATGGATGAATTTGCTTTTGGTTCATCTACAGAGAATTCCTGTTATGGCCCGACAAAAAATCCATGGGATATAACAAGAGTTGTTGGCGGTTCAAGTGGCGGTTCAGCAGCAGCAGTGGCAGCTCGCTTAGTTCCGTTTGCTCTAGGCTCAGATACTGGAGGCTCAATTCGTCAACCAGCTTGTCTTTGTGGAGTAGTAGGTTTTAAGCCTACTTATGGTCGAGTTTCGCGATTTGGTTTAATTGCTTTTGGTTCAAGCTTAGATCAGATTGGTCCGATAACTACAGATTTTACTGATTGCGCTCACCTACTTAATATAATTTGCGGACATGATCATAGAGATTCTACTTCAGCTTTTTTAGATGTACCTGATTTTACTAAATCCTTAAATAGTGATATTAAGGGATTAAAAATAGGCATGCCTAAAGAATATTTTAGCCAAGGATTGAATCAGGAGGTTAAAATTGCGGTTGAAGAAGCTAAGAGGATTTTTGAAGAAAAGGGCGCAGAAGTGATTGAAGTTAGTTTACCCCATACTGAATATGCTGTAGCAACCTATTATATTATTGCTTCTTCTGAAGCTAGTTCAAATCTACAGAGATTTGACGGAATAAGATATGGTTTAAGAGTAAAGGGTGCGAGCTTAGAAGAGCTTTATACTAACTCCAGAGGCCAAGGTTTTGGTGAGGAGGCTAAGAGGAGAATTTTCCTAGGCACTTATAGTCTTTCTAGTGGATATTATGATGCCTATTATTTAAAAGCTCTTAAAGCCAGAACTTTGATTAGAAGGGATTTTGATCAGGTTTTTAAAAAGGTTGATGCTATTCTTACTCCAACTTCTCCGACAACTGCTTTTAAAATCGGTGAGAAGGCCAGTGATCCTTTAAGCATGTATTTATCAGATATTTATACTATCTCTACGAATCTAGCCGGTTTACCAGCTGTGTCTTTTCCTTGTGGATTTTCTTCCTCGAAGTTACCGATTGGAGCACAATTGATTGGAAAAGAATTTGACGAGTCTACACTGATAAAGCTAGGATCAGCTTTCCAAAATTGTACTGATTTTCATAACCAGATACCAAAGATTAACCATGAGTAATTTTGAAATTGTAATCGGTCTCGAAGTTCATACTCAATTAAAAACAGAGTCAAAGATATTCTGTTCCTGCTCTACAAAGTTCCAGAGTCCGCCTAATAGCAATATTTGTCCGGTTTGTTGTGGTTATCCGGGAGTTTTGCCGGTCTTTAATAAGCGGGCTTTAGAGTTGGCAGTAAGAGTTTCTCTAGCCTTGGAATGTAAAATTAATCAGTCTATATACTTTGAACGTAAGAATTACTTTTATCCTGATTTACCGAAGGATTATCAAATTTCTCAATATAAGATGCCTTTGGGAGAGCGGGGAATTTTAGAGTTTCCTTCAGGTAAAAAGATAAATATAAATAGAGTACATCTGGAAGAGGATGCCGGTAAACTTATTCATAAAAATGATTGTTCTTGGGTGGATTTTAATCGTGCTGGCACGCCACTATTGGAAATTGTTTCTGAGCCGGACATGAGAAGTTCCCAAGAGGCTTTTGATTACTTAACTTACCTAAAATTAATTCTTCAGTACATTGGCGTTTCTAATTGTGATATGGAGAAAGGTTCTTTACGCTGTGATGCTAACATTTCTCTACGCAAAAAAGGAGACCCTAAATTAGGTACAAAAGTTGAGCTAAAGAATATGAATAGTTTCAAAGGAGTTAGAGCAGCCCTAGAGTTTGAAGTCAAGCGTCAAGCTAATGCATTAGAAAATGGTGAGAAAATAACCCAGGAAACCAGATTATGGGATGTCGAGAAGTTAAAAACAATGGTTATGCGTACAAAAGAGCAGGCTCATGATTATCGTTATTTTCCTGAGCCCGATCTTCTAGACTTTTCTGTTAGCAATGAACTTATTGAAAAAGAAAAAGCTTTAGTTGGCGAGTTACCAATAGAACGCAGGAAAAGGTTTTTGGAAGAGTATAAGATTGACCAGAAGGAAATAGATGTAATCCTTAATTCTATTTGGCTAGCTGATTTTTTTGAACAAGCTAATAAGTTTTACTCTAAACCTAAAGAATTATCCAACTGGCTCTTAGGACCGTTTCTAGAGCAGGTAAATACTTTAGAAAAGGGGTTTGATTCAGTAAAAATATCTGCGAAAAAGTTTGCTCAGATAGTAAAATACTTCTGCGAAAAGAAGTTAAATAATTTATCAGCCAAGAAAGCTCTTTGTTTAAGTATTGCTACTGATCAGGATATAGATAGTATCATTGAGAAAGAAGGTCTGGCCCAAGTTTCCGGGGAAGACCAATTAAGCCTATTTGTTAAAGAGGCTGTTAAAGAGAATCCTAAACCGGTTAAAGAGTATTTAGAAGGTAAGGATCAGGCAATAATGTTTCTTGTTGGGCAGGTAATGAAGAAGAGTAGGGGAAAAGCTAATCCCCAAGTGGCAAGAGAAATGCTAAAAAGGAGGATTGAAAAATGAAAAAAAGGTCCATTATTTTTACAATAATTTTAGCAATAGTGATTTCCTCGTATCAAATAGGAGTTTCTTTTGGTAAAGAGAATGATGATTTGTATCGGGAACTAGAGATATTTGCTGAAGGCTTGGCAGTTATTGAGGGAAAATATGTAGAAGAAAAGACAGCAGAGGATCTAGTCTATGGAGCAATGAGGGGCTTAGCCCTTTCCTTAGATGCTTATAGTCAGTTTTTAACTCCCGACGACTACAAGAATCTTCTTGTAGAAACTGAAGGAAAATTCGGAGGCCTTGGAATTGAGATTACTATAAGAAATGGTCTTCTTACTATTATTTCCCCAATTGAAGATACGCCAGCTTGGCGGGCTGGGATTGAAGCCGGAGATATTATTATTAAGATAGAGGGTGAGTTAACTAAGGAAATTACCTTAAATGGTGCAGTTAAAAAATTACGTGGTGAACCTAATACCGAAGTTACTATAACGGTTTTGAGAGAGAAAAGTAGGAAGGTTGAGGATATAACCATTGTAAGAGATATAATAAAAATAAAAGACATAAAAAGACCAGCAATTTTAGAAGATGGTATCGGTTACGTGAAGATTGGAGAATTTCGGGAGAGCACCTCTAAAGACTTAAGCAAAGCTTTAAAGGTTTTAGAAGGCGAGGGTTTAAAAGCCTTGATTATTGATGTAAGGAATAATCCTGGCGGTTTGCTTAATTCAGCTATAGACATCTCAAGTAAGTTTTTAGATGAGGGAATGACTGTAGTTTCTACTGATTCAAGAACTGAAGAGAAGAGAATATATAAATCAGTACCTTTTGGTAAAAAGTATCTCGATATTCCGATAATAGTATTGGTAAATAAGGGTAGCGCTTCCGGAAGCGAAATCCTTGCCGCAGCTTTAAGAGAAAACAATCGAGCAATTTTACTCGGTGAGACTACTTTTGGTAAAGGGTCGGTTCAAACAATACTTCCTTTATCCGATGGCTCAGCTATGCGCCTTACTACCTCTAAATACTATACTCCGAGCGATACAAGTATTCATGAGAAAGGAATTAAACCAGATATTGAGATTTCCAGAGAGGTAACTGAAAAAGTAGAAGAGGATGTTTTCAAGGAATTAGACAAGAAGAAAGAGTTTGACTACAAAGAAGATAATCAGATATTAAGAGCCCTAGATCTAATCAAAGGCCTTCTTATATTAAGTAAATGAGTCTATGTATACCTTAGGTATTGAGACTTCTTGCGATGAGACCTCTTGTGCAATTCTGAAAGATTACCAAGTTCTTTCCAATGTAACATTATCTTCTCTCAAAGAACATAAGAAGTATGGGGGGGTAGTTCCGGAAATAGCTACTCGGGCTCACCTTAAAAATATTGATAAGGTATTGGCAGCGGCTAGTGAAGAGGCAGGAATATCACTGGAGAAGCTAGACTTAATAGCAGTAACTTACAAACCCGGATTAGTCGGGGCTTTGGTTGTGGGACTTAACTTTGCTAAAGCTCTCTCTTTAGCCTTAGCAAAACCTTTCATTGGAGTTAATCATCTTCATGCTCACCTTTTTGCTCCTTTTTTGAATTATCCTAAGAAGTTAAAATTTCCTTTTTTAGGAGTAGTAATATCCGGTGGCCATACTGAGATTTATCAAGTAAATGATTTTGATAAAATAAAGATTTTAGGACAAACTCGTGATGATGCTTGTGGAGAAGTTTTTGATAAAGTAGCTAAAGCTTATAATTTAGGCTATCCCGGAGGACCAGCCATTGATAAACTCTTTAAGGCTGAATACAAAGATGATTTTAAGTTTAAATGTGGAAAAATTGGCCTGGATTTAAGTTTTAGTGGCATTAAGACTGCCCTTATCTATAAAAAGAATGAAATCGAGAAAAAGGGTCTTTTTAATTCAAAAATAAAGAGAAAACTTGTTTCCTCTTTTCAGTATTCAGCCCTAGAGACGATCATAAGTACTATTTTAGAGGCAAAGAATAAGTTTGGGATGAAGAGAATCGTCTGTGGAGGGGGTGTTGTTGCTAACAAATATTTGCGAAAACGCCTTAAGAGTGAAGAAAAAGGAGGAATAAAGGTTTTTCTTGCACCTTTTGAGTATTCAGGCGATAATGCAGCAATAGTTGCAGGATTAGGCTTTTACCTGTATAATAAAAAAAGAAAGAAAAGCACAATCGAGTTAAAAGCTCAAGCAAATTAAGATGTTAAATTTATTTTCCACAATAATACGGTTAGCCTTAGCTTTTGTTCTAGGAGGCGTGATTGGTTTGGAACGCGAGAAAAAGGGCGGTAGCGCAGGTTTAAGGACCCATATCCTGGTTACAGTTGGCTCAGCCTTAGTAATGTTGACTTCCCTTTACATCTACGATACTTGCCAGGGAGAAGGTATTATTGATCCGGGAAGACTTGCTGCCGGAGTAGTTACTGGAATAGGTTTCTTAGGAGCAGGTACGATTATAAGAAGCAAAGAAGGAATTCGTGGTTTAACTACAGCAGCAAGTATTTGGGTTAGTGCGGCAATTGGTTTAGCTGTTGGTTGTGGATACTTTAGTGCAGCGATAATAGTAACAGGTGCTTCTTACTTAGCTCTTTCGCTTTTAAAGAAATTAGAGAAAGAGGTCGTATAAATAATTATAGGGGGTGAAAAAATGGCTAAACGAAAAGAAGATGATAAAATTCTTGATGTAAATGCTGCAATGCAGGGAAGCTTAGTTTTTTCGGACCCTGTTAATCTACGAATAAATGGAAAGTTTGAAGGCAGTCTCGATACCAAAGGAAAATTGACTGTTGGTCAGGCTGCAGAAATTAGAGCTGATATTGTCGGTGAAAACATAACTATTGCCGGAAACATAAAGGGTAACATTAAGGCAACAGAGGCTGTTAAGCTTCTTTCAACTGCTCAGGTTATTGGAAATATAGAAGTACCTAGGATTTCTATCGAACAGGGGGCAATTTTTAATGGTAAGTGTCGGACAGCTGAGGCGAGGATTTCCTTAGAAGAGCTATCTGATTATCTGTCGGTAGAAGAGAAGAAAATTATAGAGTGGGTTGAAGGTGGAAAAATTCCTGTAGAGAAGGAAGGCAATAGATTATTGTTTGATCGCAGGGAAGTAGAGAGTTGGGTTGCTCATAAGCCTTAAATTCCAAAAATAAATATAGATAAATGATGAAAGAGAAACTCTTTACCACAAGAGAAGTTTCCCCTGTTTTGGGTATTTCCGAAAAAGACGTTATTGGTTTAGCCAATAAAAATATTATTCCTCACTTTAAAGTTGCCGGGGAATTCCTAAGATTCAAAAAAGAAGATATTCTGAAGGTTGAGTCGGCAATAAAGAAAAAGTATAATATTCCTGAGAAAAAAGAACGCTCTCTGGAGCAGGTAAAGGAATTTATATATTTTAATGATTTCTATTTAGTCTCAGCAATGATAATTGTCGTCTTACTTTGGATAATTTTTAGAGATCTAGCCATCAGTGTTTGATAATTGTCCTCTTCTTACCGATTTAAATTTCCGATAATTTAATAGTAATAAAGTGTTTGCTTTAATTATCAAAATTGCTAAAATATTTATTTAAAATAGAAGATTATTGATAGATTATAGGTATTTAAAGAGAGGAAAAAGGAGACAAAAAAATGGTAAATTTTGATGATTTTTCAAAATTAGAGTTAAAAGTCGGTAAGATTCTAGAGGTTAATCCTCATCCTGATGCTGAGAAACTCTATCTATTACAGGTTGATATTGGAGAAAAGGTAATTCAGATGGTAGCTGGGATTAAGCCTTTTTATACCCCGCAGCAGCTAGAGAATAAACTTATAGTTGTCCTGGCTAATTTAGAGCCAAAGAATATTAGAGGGGCTTCCTCTGAAGGTATGGTTTTGGCTGCTCAAGGTAAGGATGATGTCAGCCTAATAGTTTTAGATAAAGAGGTAGATCCTGGAAGCACGATAAGATAAATGGATTTAACAAAGAATATCGAAGATTTTAATTTAGTAATTTTTGATTTAGAAACTACCGGCTTAGACGTAGTAACCGGAGATGCTATATGTGAGGTGGGAGCTTTTAAGGTAAGAAACAGAAAAATAATTGATAAGTTTCATAGCTTAGTTAATCCTGGCAGAAGTATGCCAATCCAAGCCTACAATGTTCATAAGATATCCCAAGAAGAATTAAAAGATGCTCCTTATTTTGAAGATATAGTTGATAAGTTTATTTCATTTGTGGGTGAATCTATAATTTATGCTTATAATATTAAGTTTGATATCGGTTTCATTAATAATCATCTAAAGAAATCCAACCGGCCATCTTTAGAATTACCAGCAGTAGATATCCTTTCTATGGCTAGAGATGGTTGTAAGTTGCCTCGATACAATCTAGAGGCAGTAGCTAAGTTTTTGGATATTGATTGTAGTCAGGGGTTACATCGGGCGCTGAAGGATGCCTTGATTGCTTATCAAGTTCTTATAAAATTGCTCGATATCTTTAAAGCTAAGGGGGTAAAAAGATTAGATGAGTTTATCTCTCTCTATGGTCTAAATAATGAGATTCTTCAATCGAAAGAAGAGAAGAAGGCTCTTATACTTAATGCAGCGATAGAGAGAAAGGAAACCTTAGAAATAAAGTATTTTTCTTCAGATAATACCCTAGAAGAGGAAGAAGTCTTGCCGCTTCGTATTGGCGAAGAAGATAGGTATTCTTATCTTTTGTGTCAGGGTAAAAGCAAGAGTTCCTATAATATAAAATTAAGCCGTATTTTAAGGGTGGGAGAGGCTAAAAGCAATTAATTTGCTATGAATTTAAGGGTTATTTTGATAAAATAAATGAGTATTGTTAGAGGTATTAAATCATTAATATCACTAATTATTAAAGGAGGTAGCTATGGACGATATATTAGAAATTTTGGAAGGTAATGCAAGAATATCTTTAGAAGATTTACAGAAACTAACCGGCAAGAGCAAAAAAGATGTTGAGCGGGCAATGAAAAGCTATGAGAAAAAAGGAGTAATCGTAAAGTATAAGACAATTATAAATAAACAAAAGACTGAAAATAAAGGTGTAGTTGCTTTAATCGAGGTTAAGGTAGCTCCCCAGAAAGATGTTGGTTTTGATTTAGTTGCTCAGAGAATTTACAGATTTCCAGAGGTAAAGAGTTGCTATCTTCTTTCCGGTACTTATGATTTGCTTCTTGAAGTTTGTGGGGAAGATATACAGGCAGTAGCGAGTTTTGTTTCTGAGAAGTTAGCCCCTTTGAGTTCAGTAAGCGGTACAGCTACTCATTTTATGCTTAAGAAGTACAAAGAAGACGGAGTAATTTTAGTAAAGGGAGAAAAGAACCAACGACTACCGATAACTTACTAGTATGATATCAAAAAGAATAAAAAA